>Ga0307518_10000103_pt1 | contig 59131 bp, 15 predicted proteins | sample 25_EM_MG_FD_203889 | JGI IMG/M metagenome (GOLD analysis project Ga0307518, IMG submission 203889) | Populus trichocarpa ectomycorrhiza microbial communities from riparian zone in the Pacific Northwest, United States - 25_EM | ecosystem: Host-associated > Plants > Roots > Unclassified | place...
ATACTAACCAACTAGGCTAATCTCGTGCCGAGAATTACTCTTGCCTAGACTGATTCTTCTCATGGCTTATCTGCATGGCTTCTCTGCATGGCTAGTCCAGGTGTCAACCAACGATCGTCCCAGATCAATCTTTCTCTCTCACTTAGTACTTGTAATCATCTTTTCTCTATACAAGAAAATAACAATCTTAAAACACTATAGTGACTTAACTATTAAAGTGTTTTTTGCAGGTAACACTGCCTAGGATTATTCGCTAAGAAAACCTAGGTCCAACTAAATTTATTTGAAGTTCATAACCCCGCCTAGGATTATATGCTGAGAAAGCCTAAATCTAACTAAATTCATCTTCAACAACCCTATCTCTACTGAGACATCTTAGTAAAAACTTGTATTGCTCTGTCTTGTCGATCTAAAGCTGAGGGGTCTTCTCTAAAGAAAGCACTCATAACTGCCTTATCTGTGTTGTCAAAATTTAATAAAGGAATAGGTCGATTCCCTATCTTAGTTGGAGAAAAGGACATAAATCCAGAGCTACCACTAGCAAATGCCATAAAACCAGAACTAACATTAGTGTTGGTATTGTCTTGTCCTGTATTAGAAAAATCATGTATCAGGAAAATCAGCATCACTAAAAATTGGAACAAGACTTGCTTGTGTTGATGGTATAAGAGCTGATGGTAGAGGGTTAGGAAGAGGACTCAAAGAAGGTGTACTTGAATCAATGTTTTTTCTACTCTTCTTACAAAGAGCATATCTACTTGCTGTCAAATATTATAGTATTCTTCCCCTTATTCATCGTAGTTGGAGAAAAGAACATTAATCTAGAGCTACCACAAGCAAACACCATAAAACTAGAACTAACATCAGTGTTGGTATTGCCTTGTCCTGTATTAGGCAAATCAACATCACTAGAAATTGGAACAAGACTTGCTTGTGTTGATGGTAGAGGGCTAGGAAGAGGTCTCAAATAAGGTGTACTTGAACCAATGTTCTTTCTACTCTTTTTACGAAGAGCATATCTACTCGCTGTCAAATCCATTATAGTATTCTTCCTCTTATTCATTCTAGAAGGCTCAACATCCATTTCAACCTCCTCCTCATAATCTTCAACATCCACTTGGCTCTCCTCCTCTTTCTCCTGCTCCTCGTCTTATGATGATATAGAACTGCTTGAAGGAGAAAGAGATTTTTTTAACTCTCCATGAGTTTCCTAGACCACCTAAAACATTGCACAAAATAAATGAGCACAAGACTAGAATAGTTTGAAAAAACAAGAAATGGTTAGTATTCATATCATATAAACTTTATTTCAAAGATAACCCTTCGGCTAACCAAAAGATATGATGATACTGGTGGTTACAGAGAAGTTTCTTAAGTACTTTCATCTCACTAGGACTTAAAGGATGAGTTGTGTTATCTCCACTAGCTATATTCCAAATTGAGAAACACCTATATACATCGTGTAAAGAGGTTGTCGATCCCCTTTAACTAACCATTACCACTCATATCTCTAGTTCTTTAAATGAGAGTGACTTACCTTTAAACATATTATTTAAAGGATTTTGGCTCCTTTTTTTGGCAAAGGTATAAAACCAAGTCTCACATTTATCTTGCTGATACCTTTATCAAGTTAGAGAATTTAACTTTTCAGAAGACTTCCATTGGTGAAACACCTTTTCTCCTGATTTTTGGCACAGAAGCAATGATCCCAACATAAATAAGATGCCTTAGCCATAGGGTTTTACATTTCTCTGCTAACATCAATGATTAGGAACTGAGGGAAAACTTGGACTTTCTAGAGGAAGTTAGACTCGATGCTGCAGTGAATAATGAGGTAATTTGGGCTTGATTTGACCACGATCAAATTGACCCAATACTATTTGAACCGAGCTAAAAAAATGGGCTTGATTGTTCTTGCTTTGACCCAGGCAAATCAAGCTAACGTGTCTTGCACAAATTCATATCATATTTTTTCTTATTTTTTAAACCTGTATCATCAATGTCTGTTTTTACTTGTGATTACTAGCGTTCTTGATATTCATGCTGGTACAATTTTCAATTTAATCTATATCATGTCATTTTTTTCTTGAAATTTGATTTGCTGACACAATTAATTATTGTTATATAGTCAATTAATTGAGTGATTGTGACTCCTTTTGAAAAATAGGAGATCAAATTCTTGTTATAATAAGAAAAAAATAAAGGATGAATGTGTGGTTTATTTCGAGTTTTTAGAGAAAGGGAGATATCTGGAGAAAGACATAAATTTAGACCACATATTTTTGACAGCTAGTATGCATGATTTCCTCAGGTTTATTGTGGTGCATATCGCAATATTTACTCAAGACGATTCAGATGTTACACATGGTAGCGACTTTTCATAATTCGGTTTCCTTCCATCTCAACAAAACTCTGATGGTCAACTCCTTTCTCCAATGGAAACTCGGAACATCTGATTTCAAGCAACTTCATTTTTGCAAGGAATTAAAAGTTGAGGATATACTTGTATAACCAAGCTATTCTTTTTGGAATGTTTCTTTGAATTGTGCACTGACAGAGATACTGAAATCATTAGAAAGGGACTTGAGCTCGCTCGCCTATATTTCATAATTAATGGCTGACGTGAAGAACTATAGCCCACCAAAATCTATGCTATGAAAAGCACTCAAACCCTGTTCAGCAGTGTTCACTCGTGTGTGTGTGTGTGTGTTTTTCAATTTGAGGGTGTAGGACCTTACAAGTTCTAGCTAACCAGCTATCTCTTCTAGTTCTTCTATTCCCTGGAATGCTCGATGGGAAAACTTCTGACCACATCTTTTCTACCACAGCTGTTCTAAAAGTCCCTTTATTCATATCAAGTTTGTGTTCCAAACCAGTCTTCTACATGCTTCGTTTCTATTGAAGCGTTGACGCTTGGGTTGGATTATTACAAGTTATTTATAATTACAGAACAGACCTCACACACACCAGCAATCCCAAAAACAAAAAAAAAGACATTAAGAGCCAGAGTCTGGGGCCACAAGCAGTTTTATGTGTCCAGCTACAGGTCCGTTCAAAATCATGATCTGGTTTGAACAAACACTAGTGCATTTCATAATTTCTTTAAAGAGAATCAAAGTCTTTCAACAATGAAATACACCAGAACCTAATTTTGTTTTTCAGTTCTAATTATTAAAGTGATATACACGATAGTAACAGAACAACGGCATTGGTAGCTTGCTTCACAAAATTGGTTTTATGATTAGGTGAATCTCATTGACAAATTTGTAACGGCTTCATTTGTTGGCAATCCTTGCTTGTAATAATTGCTTAGGGATGCATGAAGGCAGAAAGAGGGCTGAAATTTGATGGCATGGAACACATCAGATAAGTTTCAACTTATGTTGCTTCGATCTGTTCTTCACTTTGCCTAGAGTATCCATGTGTGACATTTGATATTTGCAGAAGGATGTGGATTCAGATATGGATATGTTTATCGGACATGCACTGGCACCAGGTATGGATATCCGAAACAGAGCAACAGAGGCTTCTAATAACTGCCGATGTATCAACCAAAATAACATCATCTGAAATTAGGTCAGGCGGTAAGACAGCCAGATATCGTGATAGTTGTTTTGGGTTCAAACAGTATGCTCTCCGTTATACCAGAAAATATTTACCGTAAGAGTTTGAGGCATCAGTAGTGTGGTTGGAAGTAATATCAAGATGGGATCCTTGCAGCCGAAGCAAAATAAGTAAGGCTTTATTGAATTATAAACTGGCTATTTGGAATTCTAATTAAGAACAACTAAATTTCATCATAAAGCAATGCATTGAATTACTATAGACGGAACCAATATACTTCAGTACACTTGTTACAACCAAAGCAACTATTCTATTATACAAATTTTTTCTCGGAAGGAGAAGATCAGATAGAAGGAATATTTTACACTAATTCCAACAAAAACAACACACTTAAAAAGGGAAATGGGGCAAGCACAAGCCAATCTAAAGCTCCTTTCTTAATTACTGGTAGATAAGCCAAAAACAATTTGACACTAATTTTGTTCTGAACTTGAAGGACTCTTCCCCAGTTTAGAAAACTTTTGATCTCCAGTTATTGGACTGTTAGGCCCTCTTGCACCAGGTTTAGGACTTTTCTCCCCTCTTAGTTCACTTACACGAGGACTATATGTGTAAGAGAGGCGTGGGCTTTGATGGCTTTGAGGATTATTTGCTGGTGTTGCAGTGGAGCTTGTGATTTTAGGACTACTTGTGTGCCTGAACTCTCCTCGGCTTCTGGTAATAACCTCATCCAAAATCTCTCCATCTCCTCCATAAGCAGCTCCTGCCCCCATCTCTGCCTCCTATAGACATAATGAAGAAATTATATATGTGAAGCGAAAGTGATTGCAAGATGGGTTTTTTTAGAACAATGCACGATGGGTTTTCCTGTACGTTATGTCGGACAAGGAATCTTACTGTTGCGAGATTGAATGGCAAAGCTGGTGCTTCTTCATACGCGGCTGCATCCAAATCTTGAAGGTGTGCTCCTTTGAAAAACTTGGGAAGACAGTATTGTCTTACTGGAACCAAAAGCATGATCATCAAAGGAAACATAACGCCCGCAATTGGAACCCAAGTGAGACCGAAACATATCAGCAAATAAGTTGTCTGGAAAATTGTGAACATGGCAATTGTCTTGAAAGGAACTGTTTCTACAAATGTGGCATGGTAATCTTCAAGAACTCTGCGAGAAAGTTATTTTAGGCGATGAATAACAAGCAAGCATGCAAGATAAAGTGGAAGTGTAAAAGATACAGGATTTGAAGGTTTTACTTGTATCTTCTGCTTGGTGCAGTGAAGAGCAGTAATATTCTTTCCCAAAATTGGTTACCCGGCAAACTTTCAATGGCCATAAACGCAAAATAGCCCCAAAGGACTGAGGTTGGAATCTTTTTGAGGAAGGGCATGGCTGCAAGGCAACCTCCAACCATTGTGGCTTGAAGTATGTTACTTAGACGTTGTTCTTTAACCTCAACAGGCAATAGATCATCAATTTCCTTCTCGATGTCAAATACTGTCTCATCAACCGGGGCATCGATATGGCCTGTACATGTAGAAGCTTGGATGGTTGATTCTTTGAATTCCTTTAGACCCTGCACAAGATGTTTAACTATTCTCAATTACTTTCTGCAAAAGCAGATAATGTGATTTCATTTAGGAATTCCAAAAATATGACCATGTTTACTTTCAAGAGAAAGCCAAATGGTCAACAGCAGCATAAGTTGCAAACATACTTGAGCGGGCTGTTGGTAGACCAAAGGAGTCTGCATTTGTTGATAGGCTTCTTGCATATTTCCATACAACTGTCCCAAGCTGGCATTCTTTCTCAGACTTCTACGTGCTGTTTGCACAAGTCTATTTCGAAGCAACTGCGTAATATTTTCCATAAGCAGATTTAGTGCACAAAGTTATCACTGAGACAACAAGACTGGAAATGATGATTTGAATAACAAAAAACAATTTCTTCAATACTAATCGCTTTATTGAAAGAACGTTTAGTTTTAGAGAGATTTCAGGATATATTACCTGGTACTTAAGAGTAGCCAGACTCTTTGTATGCATTGGAGATTGGGGGATGACTCCATTTGATGGCGGGATTCCAAGAAGACCACACATTAAGGTCTGACATCATAAATGTAAATATTATGAATGATCGAAAAAAATAAAGTTAGAAGGGACAATTCGAGGAGAAGGAAACACAAATATCTGCATACCAGAAACCCCAAAAGAAGCAAGTCATAATGGTAAGAAGATGGCTTTCTCAAATTGAACTCCTTCTGCTGAGAAAGTTGAGATGCTACACTATGGTCAAAATAGTAAAGCACCGCGATCATCGTAGCAGGAACGAAAGCTCCAATTATGTAGAAAATGGGAACGTTTAACATCTCCTGTCATATGGGGTTTAAAATAATCATTTTAGTCAAATATGTGGAGATAAAATTCATTGATTTCCAGATTACTATAAGACGCGACAGAACTTGCCTTAATGACAGTCCAATTCTCATATGCACCAGGAGTCCAGGGATTTGGGCTGAAAAGACGCCGGGGGATCCCTTTAGGAACATTTCCTGTTGGAATATACGAGACAGCTGTCCACACTAGAACCATGAGGGGTACACCGTAGTCTGCTATTAAACTTCTAAGCCAGCCTGTCAGGAAAATAATTTTAAGTTTTCAAAACAAAAGAATTGAGTAATATTTAAAGTGATCAAGATTGCCGACTGATCATAATTAGTAATATTTAAGTTTTCTATCAGAAACCCGAATTTTGATCTACATACCACTCCCATAGCGCCATGATCTTGCCTTGCGGCTTCTTAATCCAGTGAGCAGGAGGCCAAATGATAGAACCAGAGCAAACATTCCATTCGCAAACCTCCATGAAGGTATAAACTCCGTTGATTTTGGATCTTCTCGTTGTGGAATGCGAAACTCTTCCACAAGTCCCTTCACAATCAGGTCAATTGATTAGTTTAACTAGTAATTAAACAAAAATAATATCAAGTAGAAATTAATCACAACAAGCCATCATAATGCAGACAAAGCCTTTAACCACTCTTACTTTGATGGCCTGTTGCATGAAGAGCATTGCAATAAGTAGACCAAACAACTCTCCTGCTATACGTGTGAACCTATTGATAATGGAGGATGCTCCTAAGACAGCCAGTAAGAACAACAAGAGTGCAGTCCAAACACATACCCTGAAAGATCATATGACCAGGTAAATTTTGTCAAACAGAGGAAGGAGATCATCTAAGACCACTAAAAAGGGGTTAATCAGCTCACCATCCAGTCCATGCAAGAAACAAATCCCTTCCCAAATCAGCTCTCTCTTTAGCAAAGTTAAACATAAATGTATACATGATGACTGTTGGCTCTGCGACTCCCAATATCAGCAAAGGTTGACCCCCAACAATTGAGTGTATGATCCCACAAACTGAGGTGGATGCTAGGGTCTGAACTGCTGTTAGAACCCCATCTGCAAGTGCAAGATAGATTTCATGACGTGCTAAAATTTTACATAATAGTCATGTCTCTTCTTTTTCTTTTTTCCACCTTGAGATTAAAATGTTTTGATAAAACGGTAGAGTATGAGAAAAAGAATGGGCATGATTTGAGTGAAGCAACACCAGTTTTTTAAGAAAAAGAATATTCAACAGGAGATAAAATAGTTCTTCACTGGGTTCATGTCAATACCAGTATTTCTCTCCAATTGTTCACCAAATGAAATGACCGGAATAGCGGAAGCAAAGAATATATATGTGGTGGGAGCCAAAATCCTGAAAAGAACATCAAAATTTTTTGTCACCAACAATCATGTTGAAATTGACCAACAAAGAAGGCCTAAAATGCAAAGAATATATGTATCTGTCAACAAAATGGCAATCACTTCAAACCATGCACAGCAAGATTTTGTATGATCACTAAAGAGATGAGATACCTGAAGCCTGATTTGAATCCACCTGTCCAGTCTTGCTTGTAACACCTTAATCTTCCACGAAGGTCATTCTTGATTCCACGCAACGGCACAAATGTCTCCTCCATGATGTTATCCACAAGAAGCTAACTGGTGAAAAGTAGTGCTGCACTTGAATCTCTTCCTTCTTTGAAAGCTTGCAAAAGATGACTCAAACACTCAGAAGCTAAAGCTAGAATACCCTCTAGCGACAATTTTGGGATTTTACAGGGAGGAATGGATTCATTGAGGAACTGATTAGTGGAAAAGGCTACATAACTTGAAAATCATCAATCTGGTCAACTTATAGAAGGACTAGAGGAAAAAAAAAAGAAAAAGAAAGATGAATCCACAGGTGAGCTTGCTCTATGCTACCTGGCTTAACAAGCACAGCAAAGTAAAATAATGATACGATGGGTAGCAAAGAGTTTAAAGACAAAAGAGTGCCAAGGGGGAGAAGTTCGCTGTGCAGGACAGAAGTTGGTGGGTTGGTCTCCACAAACAAGAACAATACAAACCTCTTCTTGAGTTCCAATGTGTTGACAATTGAAGGAGAAGAAGCTCCAAATATATATAGTAATAAAAGTTACCTGTAAGGGTGTGGAGGTAGGTTTGGTGTAGGCAGCAATGCTTGGTCATGCGAGTGAAATGAAGAGTCTCTAGCTTGGGGGATGTCAATCCTCTATACCCTTGATCATTTCCACTTCCATGCACTCTCCCTTTTAATTGGGCCACGTCAGCTGTATGGATCCACCAGGAAGCTTCAGTTACCATTAATTTGACGGATTTTATTTGGCCAAGAGGCAAGAAGTTTTTAATACAGGTGGTATATTTTGAAGCTTTTCATGGCCACATTGTGAGCTACAGTTGACTATCAATGAATTTATTTCGGTTCTGAATCACGATGCCTGATTCATAGAGTGAATTCATTATTCAGTAGACATCATGACCCTCTGATGGAGCCATATAAGCATCTTGCCCCACATTAGATGGTGGGTCTGATCTGATGTGGCAATATCAGAAAGCAATATTAATCTGTCTTTTTTGCATCTCTGAGAGAGGAGAGGAACTTGTGCCTCACATTACAGTGCTGGCACCCTTTTTATAAATTTGAAAAGAAGAAGAAGAGGGGGTCAACTGCACTTTTTTCTGGTTCATTCTGTACATGTATAGTCCACTGTAAGATAATGAAATGTTCTCTCGTCCAGTTTTTATTTTTTAAGGAATATGGTGGAGATTCTTGGTGTTGAAGGATGAGTGAATCCTGCAATTGCTGTCCTGGGATTACTCGAAATCACAAACTAATGAGCTTGCGAATACATCAAAGCCACTCCCCCCACCCTCTATTGGATCGATGTTAAGATAAAATGATGCTGCAACTTGTTCGTCAATGCCTTTCGTAACTGATAATTAAACCAGTTGACCTTTCTCTAGCTATCCAAATATATAAATCTGATTCATTTCCATTTGCTTTTAGGGCAGATTCAACACTACTAGGAATGACGAAATAATTTATCATATTCAATTGCTGCCCATGTGCTTAGAAACTGGAACAGCTCATTCTAGCTATCTTCCTTACTGGTACTATTTTTGAAGTTCTCTTTCCTGTCCACACTCAACCTTCCATGCCTTTCTGTTCCCTTTTTTTTTTATTCTAGCATTAATAAAGCATTTGTTTCTTAAAGAGTTTTGATTCGCCAAAGACACTGAACATAAGTGTCGCAGGGGACAGAACTGAAATGGGAAGACCTTAATTTTCTTCTTTCGGAGATCGAAATGAGAGCAAAGGTATGGTTCTTGCATATTCGTGGCATATATGATTAAAGAGTGAAAGATATATATAATGCAGAATTTGTTCTTGGCATTGGCTGCCGAATTAAACCAAGCCAAGTGCGTTTAGATTTAATAATTATGCTAACCACTTTCAAAATCATATCAGAAAATGACTTCTATTGCGTATCCTCGTTTCTAAACCGTTCATGTTCTTAATTATAAACCAGAAAATGCTTTTCACTTTCTTTTCTCATGATGTGAGAGTACATAGAAAACCAAATATACAAATCTCATTGCAAAGCCTAATAATGTACTTTGGATTTTTTATTTCACATAAAATATATATAATACTTTCTAATATTTAGCTTGAAAAATTTTTTTACATAAAGTATTTTATGTGTATAAAATATATATATATTTTTTTTTTATTTACGTGGGGTGTCCGGGCCAGCTTACGCGCACCACGACTATTCCCCACGGCCCACTGGACACCCTGCAAGCCCAGGAGCAGGTAAGGCACCGCAGGGGTGACAGGCGTGCACATAGAGGGTCGAACCCGGGACGGGGACGGAACAAGTCACACGATTGACCACAACAGCTAGATATTTTAATAATAGTGGTGATGGGATATTAGTGGTACCAGTTATAATAATAATATTATGGTGGTGAGTTGATCGAAGTGATAATAAAAAAAAAATTAACAAGATGATTGTGGTAATAAGATGATGATGATGGTGTGATGTAGACATGCTAGAAAAATGTTTTTTTTTAAAAAAAAAAGATGTTAAATTTATTACTCTTCTTGTCTTCTTGCATGACAATTTTTTTTTTTTATTAATAATAAAACGACACATGCAGCATGACATGCCACATATAGGACAGTACTTGGTGATGTTAAATGGTTACATTTTCTTCTCGACCTGGGATTTATATATATCATCGTAGGCATAACAGATTTCTAGGCCTGTAATTGACATGTATGGATTAATGTAATAAATGCCATGTCAATAAAGAATGAATAAATATTAACATATATATATTTTCAAAAATTGACTTGTCCATTTGTTCTTATCATTTTTTTTTCCTGGTAGCATATCCATTAGAATGTACATAACAATGGCAAGTGGTCGATTAATTAGTATTTAAAGAATTGGTGGTGTTTAGTGAAAGGATTGTTTACTAATGTATTTATAAGTAAAAAATATTTTGAAAAGTAATTGTAACTACATTTTCAAACATGTTTATTAAAAATGTAGTTATGATTGTTTTTCAAAATATTTTTCACTTAAAAATATATAAATAATTATAACATAGATGATCAATGTTTACTCCTTTTTCTTAAACGAAAAATAAAAAAGAGATTAATGATTTTTTATTTTTTTTGAAGGTTGAGAGAAACTCAAATGATATTGCTGTCATCTTTTGCTCCGATCCTTTTTTAATTTCTTATTGTCATGATCATTAAGCCACAATTATGGTTATATAAATATAAAGTAAACACGGGATTTAATTAAGGTGGGAACCTAAAGGAAACTGCAATGAAAGGGATAGCATTAGGGTATGTTCAATCATTAACTTTGAAGCTATTTGGAATTGCATCTCAAGTAGTGTTTTAATTAAATTTATTTATTTTTTAAATAATTTTTAGTATTTTTTGATCATTTTAATATATTAATATAAAAAATAATTCTTAAAAAATAAAATATATATTATTTTAATATATTTTTAAGTAAAACTTATTTGAAAAAATAATTATTATTACACTTATAAATATATATTTTTAATTAAAAGGGTCGGCAAACTAGCATCATTGTAAGATTTATAGGTATCTACCAACTCCTTTATATTGTCGTCACATCTTAAAAAAATAATAATAATTACTAGAGAAACATTCGCTTCTTCCTAATGCAAAATTATATTATTCTATATTCGAGCATGAGTTCTACTACTATAAAGTGTCTAGATTATTTATTTTTAATTTTTTTTTTATCTGGATATTTTCATATCTTTTTAAAGGATAAGACTAATCACATTTAGGGTTTGTGGTTGCCTCTCGTAATAAATACGTTTACTGAAGATCAAACTTGTATTTTTATCTTTACAAGGATATAGCAGTGTCTTAACCGCTAGACTAATATTTTATTAGTTACATTAATAAAGTGATATGTGACCATCAAGATTATTTCAACAGCCCTTAAGAAAATGGCTTCTTTTTCTTGCTTACAGTTAAGTTCTCTTTTATTTTTTTAAATTTGCTTTGGTTCATGAAACACAACTTTGAGGGATTTATTATTATTATTACCCCCCCCCCCCTTTTTCTGGTCATTGTGTTCTCTTTTCCTATGTGTTGATTACCATCTGACAAAATAAATAAATATAAAGAATATTAAACTATATTCCAATCCTTGTAGACTCTCTAATTTCATTTTGGTTCAGGATTGGTTTGATTTACCTAAATCAACCGTTGTGGTAACTTTCTCTCTTGATTTCAACTCATCATGAACTAAACTGGTTCTATTAGGACTCAACTAGCTTCTAAGATTTTCAGCCTACTCTTTCTATTTGGGCTTCATTGTTCGGTAGGTAACTTATCCTGCCTTCGCAACTTTTAGTTCGAACAAATTTGTTGAATTGTTGGCATATTATTTTCTTCTCGGTTCAACTCGCCAAGGACCCAATTTATCTCGAGTTCTCCAGGTTCTGTCAGGTCCAACCAGTTTCCAAAGTTTTTTTTAATGATTTCTTTTCATATTTTACATCCATTATCAGATGCCTCGCTGTTTATAAATATAAAAAAAGGGCTCTTATGAAACTATAAGGTTTATATAAGATGTAATTGGCCGGACGGTTTTCAAGTTAGTTGATGTTAAAAATAATTTTTAAAAAATAAAAATATATATTATTTTAATATATTTTTTATAAAAATATTTTTAAAAACAATTATTATTATACTCTTGCTGAATCTAGAGCTAAAATATAATTAATCATAAAAATAACGTAAATAAATTAATGAATCTCTTTGCCTCTGCCTCACAAGGTATATAATTAGCAATGCGAAATTAAAAGAGAGGTGTATGTGTATGTATTACTATTTTATTATGACATGATGCAGTGCAACTTGGTGGTCAATTATATAATTTTATTTTTTATTTCTCATTGAATTTTTAGTATCGGGATGAAATTTATGGTAATATTTAAACTGTGTTTTATTTAAAATTAATTTTTTTATATTTTTAAATTATTTTGACGTGATGATATTAAAAATAATTTTAAAAAAATAAAAAATACATTATTTTATTATATTTCCAAACAAAAAACACTTTAATCATAATCGTTATCCCACCTCCAAACACCAATCACCAATGTATAATCATCTCCACAATTAAAAGTGCAAGCAACTTGGTGTTGAATTATTTTCTCTTTCCTTCTTTTTTAAGTTAACTATGTTTTACAGATTCTAGCTTATTCCTTTATATATACTATTTGCACTTTATTTTCATTTTTTAGTATGTTTTTTTCCTTCTTCTTTTTGCCTTTTTGAGTTTGGGTAGATTCAACACTTTCAAGCACTTCATGAATCACGGACAGGATGATCCATGTCCTGTATATGATAATGAAAATAAAGTTCCTAGTCCACTACTGCCCATGTCTCGCCAGAAAATATAGAAATAAGATGAGAAAAGAATTTAAAATTGTGTTCAGTGGTGTTTTAAAAATATATTTAATTTGAAAAAATATTAAATTAATAATGTTTTTAGTGTTTTTCATGATAGTTTTTATATGTTGATGTTAAAAATAAAAAAAATTAATAAAATTAATTTAAATATATTTTTAAATAAAAAATATTTTTAAAAAACATAAGAAACAAAAGATACCAAACTCCCCGTCCACTTGAAAGCAAGTTTTTCGTACATTTTTTTTCTTTTTTGGGATAAAATAAATGGACTAGAGTTGCATTCAAATGATTTTGTCTAGCACAGACTTTATTCTTGCTCATAATTGAGATTTGTGAGGCGAAGACAAAACCATCTGTCCATAAAGGCAGAGCTTTCATTTTCAATCTCAGCCATTGACTAAGTGGTAGGCCCATATAGCTTTCCATGGGTCACTTCCACAGAATCCACACCAACTACATGAATGGCAATTTTGTTCTGGGTTGTCCTTACAATTATTTTATGCATGCACTAGCATATTATCTTGCTTCTCTTTGGATTAATAATGTGGAAGAGAGAGCTCCAACAGGGGAAAAAAACAAGCTAATTCTCATTAGGCTGTTGGAATTAAAGCAGCAACATATACCTCAGATGCATAATGCCAGGCCCATGGTTAAGTATCATGGCAGGATATTGGGTCCTTGCAAGGCAAAACTATGTTTTTTTTTCTGTGTATGATATTGTACTGGGACGGAGCTGCATGAGTGCCTAATTCCCTTGTGCCCAGTTAGTAATTTAGTGCCTAATATCTATTGAAGATTAGTAATTTGTGTCCAAATTAGATTCAGAAGTTGTTGTCTTGGGAATTTCTTTATTTTACTTGTTGCTTTCGAAGTTATTAGTTGTTTTTTTAAAATAATTGAGATTTTTTAACATTTATAGTTCATCAAATCACAGGTTTTTTCATAGTTTAGCCAGATCGTAAAACTTATCACATGATTCGTCAAATCTACTATAAATGGTCAGGCTCGATTCTAGTGGTAAAATACTGAGCTGATAAAATACTTGATGCAGTCACGCGGTTGGCTGCTTCAGTGCAGTGAACTTCATCTCACGCTATAGAACTCTTGCAAAGGTTGCAACCAGGCTGGCCGCACGTTGCTTTAACATTGTAATAATTTGTTGGCCCTTTATAGCCACAAAGCCATGAATGGATGGATCATCAAAACCTACGCATTTAGGCGTGGGAATTATTTAAAGTGTAAAAGCACACCCAACTCAAATCCACAGAACAGAACAATAATTAAAAGCAGCCTCTAATTTCAACTCAAACTGACATCAGAATTACCGTATTGTTTATGCTTGACGAAGAGATTGTATCTGATCTTGTATATGTCTACACAGACAATCGTTGCATCTTCAAAGATTGTTCTCATTTCGTTGCAGATTTCGCGAGGTCCTTTATTAAATGCTTTCACAACATCATTATGCACGCAAAGGCATCCAATTTGATCAAGGTTACTGTTTTCATGATGTAATGCTAGTTGTCTGGGCATCCAGAACTTTCTGCCACCATATAAATATATGCTCTGCATTCCCAGCAAATTAGATTAGAGAGAGGTATATATATCTTGTCCGACAGAGAACTTGAATAGCTATTTTAATTTCTGCAAGAAGAGAAGGGATCTTTTCAAGAACAGCTGCATACGTTAGGTTTGATGCATACAGGGCGACTAACAGATCGTTCTGATCAATATCAATCAAGTAAAGCGCATTAGAAACCCCTCGCCATCAATGTAATTTCCTGAACTTGTGTTGTGTTTTCACTGAGATTTACATCATCTTCATTAGTCTACACCGTGCTTACCCATTCATTGGAGCTCAAGGGAGCGATTCTTGAAACGCGTCACAAGTGAACGTTCATCTAGTGCAAAAGGGACAGAGTACTGGGGGAGAGTAAGCCCCACTTACTGCAAAATCTACTCCACTCAACGGATCCAAATAACTCGAGTTCAAGTGTTCTCCTACCTGATTACACAATCAAACTAATCCTGCGAGTCTCTTAATCTAAGGAATAGATAAATTAAGATAGCAAAGAAGAGGGAAAATGGAAACTATAGGTAACATACAAAACTTCTCCAGGTTTACATGATTAATTATGCGAATAAGACCGATGAATGTCAACCAAATCTCCTCCCCAACTTCAAAATATTTTTTTTCTGATAGAAAGTTAAGAAAAAAAAAATAAGGCAGGACCATATCGTGATCCATGTCTGAATACGAAGGTATACAATCGTTTGTTTAATTGCTACAACTAAGTTGATGTCTGAGAGTATGATAAGAGTTTGTTTTTCAAAAAAAAATTTAATTGGAAATATATTAAAATAATATATTTTTTTATTTTAAAAAAATTATTTTTAATATTAGCACATTAAAACAATTCAAAAACATAAATAAAAATTTAATTTTAAACAAAAAAAATTCAATTTTTTCCCAACTCTTCTTTGGAACGCAATACCAAACAGGAGATAAATCAACATGGTTAGTCATAAAATAGTATTTTAGATAAGCTTGCCACTATTAGACTCTAAGAAGAGAAAATGCCTAATCGTGTTTTTATTTTATTAGTGAAGATGTACTAAAATCCAATATATATAAATAAAAGATTATATAGCATTTGGAATAGTGGTTAACCAATATATTCATGTGTTTGGACTTTTTTTTTTTAATCTAAAGAACTCCAGGTTTACAATAGAAGTTTTGAGTACCTGCAAAAACAATTTCAATTGAAGGAACTTAAAGACCCTCTAATGGTAAAGTCGGTATTTTTATTGGAATTGTATTAATTAATAACTTAAAAGAACCTTAAATTCCAAGAACAAAGATATTTGTTCTTGAGTTTTAAGTTTGTTAATATTCTGAAATCCAAGTATTTTTATCTTAAAAGATAAGAAGTTGGGAATCCTTTACCTAAATAGTTCAGAAGATATTTATACTCGTTGAACCTTATCGTTTTCATATAAAAAAAAACCAAAAAGTCATCTATTTTTTACAATATTAATTAGAAGCAAATATCTCTTACATATTATTAAAAAGATAATAAATATGATAGGTCTCTTAAGAGACTTTATATATATATATATATATATATATATATATATATATATATATATATATAAAAAAAAAAATAAAATATTAAAAAGATAATAAATATTAGAGACTTTATATATATATATATATATAAGAAAATCATTACCTTAATATAAACAATTATTCTAGATGTAGAGATATTACAATTTACTATGTTCTTAACACTTATATTATAGAGGATAGTCTAGGATTGAGCATAAAGTTTTAGAATTTGATAATCTCTAAGTTTTTGGGTTTATTATTTTTATCAGACTCATTTTACTTTGAACTTAATTAATTATCAATTCTAAATATTCTGATTCTAATATATTTACAGACCCATGTTTATTTGATTGCTACAACTAAGTTAACACCGTTAGTCATACAATAATATTTCAGATAAGCTTGCGACTCCAATGAAATATTGCAGAGAAAACAGATGCCTAATCGCGTGTCTATTTCTTTGGAATTTCTTTTTCCTGAGTAACAACAATCCCCATGAGCAAGTGAAAGTTCAGAGAAGATCGGCATTTCTTGGTCAGGATATATATATATATTCAACCCATTAAAAGATTGGTGACAGGGATATTGTACTCACATAAAAAAGTCAATCACAAGCCGCCCGACCCCTAGCCGTCCAGTGCTTCTGTGGAAAATGAAATGCCATGGGGAAGGCCAGTGCCTGCTAGCAGTCTAGCACTCCTCCAGTACTGCCAGAATTCGAATCACCAAAATTAATAAGAAGGGGTCTCATCTCTCTAGAATTTGAGATTGCGAACACATTAATGAAGATGCATATCCGTACAGCCAGTACGGAGTAAATAGAGAATCATCCCACATAACCCATTCCCTATAGCGCAGCAATTTCTACGCTCACAAGAGATTGGATACAAGCTTTGGGTTTTAAAGAGGCAGAGAATTCTCGTTCACAGTAGTATTTTTTAGGGAAGAATTGTTCCTAATCTAGCATGGAAAGACTTCCACCAAAATATTCAATCAAATTGCTGGCGTTGATTTTCTGTCTACTTGGCATAATCCAGTTGCGAGTGAAAACCACCTTCCTTTTCTGTTACGTAAACCACAATTCTCTTAATATACTCGCTCCATTTGCAAGATGACCGAAGGAATTTTCTTGTAGATGCTATGGAGAACCATGTGCCGCAGGAATGTGAAAACTGTTGATCTCATTCACTGAATCACACGTCAACTAGCAATATATATATAATAGATAAAATTTCAACTAGCTAGGTTTGCTTGTAAAGTTCCTGCAAGTATTAAATTCCCAAGGATATTTAAATTAGCAATTTCGACGAAGCTGCAAACTCGCTAGTTATTACAGAAATAATTGAATTAATCTGAGGTGTAGAGTAATCAGAAGATAGAATTTTGGAGGCGATGATTGCAGTGGCAGCTTCTGTGTAGTGAACTCCATCCCATTGTAACCAGATCGGCTGCATATGTAATATTAGGATTCTAGTTGTACGGTGGTCCGGCTAACAATATTAAAAAATAATATAAATTATATTTTAAAAACTCATCTAATAACTTAAATATATTTTTTTTTCCTTATGAAACAGGGCTGCAACGCTGAGCATCACCAATGGCCTTTGCCAAAGCCCAAAAGTCGAAAGCTTACTACAAGCGTTTTCAAGTGAAATTAAAGAGAAGACGAGAGGGCAAGACGGACTACAGGGCGAGGAGACGTCATATAACCAGGACAGAAACAAATACAACACTCCAAAATACCGTTTTGTCTTATCAACCAGCCGCTCTCGTAGCTCAGTGGCTTGTGTAATTCACATGCCACACATCAAGGGTTCAAAGGCTGGATGATGATGATGATGATGAGGGCTATATATGCTAATTAATTATTGATCAACGCTGGTATTCTAAAATACTTTTTTATTATTATTATTTTCTAACCCCCCATAGCTGACTTTCAATGAATTCTCAAAACCTGTTAAGCAGACTGTCAGCTTGAGGTCACAAGCACATGCGCTCCACACACATGTACTAAACGAAAGATCTATTCTCTTCAACAATGAAACTAACGCAAATATCTTGAATTTGCTTGATAAATTGTGTGGATCTTGAATTATGTAGTAGCATTCGCGATGAGGTCATACTTGATGGAATACATGTCCACGCTAGCTATTATTCAATTCAGATTCAAGTTCTTCACACAGAATGCGCAACTGGTCATTAAATTGTGTTGCTGCATTTTTTAGAGGTTTGAGGCATCCATGCTGATCAAAATCACTAGCTTTTTGGTCGAAGGCAGCAAGCTTTTTTGGAAGGCAACCCAGAGGCCCCGTATCGTGTACCCAGAAGTTCCTTCCACCATGTTGATATATATTCTACATTTGAATTGAATTGGCAATTATGTGAACAACACTTCAAGGGGCTTAAAAAACCATTGCTAGTGAAAAGTGACTGAAGAGTACCTGCATAGCATAGTTGATTTCTTCGATGAAAGATGTTACGTTTTTTTATAACTTGTACGTATGAAAGGTATTCAAACGAACCAGCAAAATCGTTCTGTCCAATATTATCAATAATATGAAGTGCATCCTTGAAGGCATCATCATCAACAAAGTCTTTATAGGCTAAAATAAAAGCAAGAGAAGAAAAGGAGAGAGAGAATTGAACTCTGTTAGGCACTCAAATTCTTCTTGGAAGGAACTCATGGGTGTAGTTCAATCTTCTTTGACAATGTACCTGTTGAAACTAGCTCTGGGGAGCAAGGTCGGAATCGAGGGAACTGAAGAATTTGAACGACTAAACTAAAAGGCTTGTATCTAGATTGAGTGGCGGCACCACTAGAAGCAAAATTGACTCAATTCTGAAATTTAACCCCATTGGTTCTAGTTAAGGGGCCAAGCAACTTGTATTCAAACTTTCGCCTGCAGTATACACAGAATATAATTGTGAGAGAGGGGGCTGTTTGGTCAGTTTGACACCACAAACATCAGGCAGGTCTAGTTTCTAGGTTCTGCAGACGCAATTTTTCAAAAAAAAATTACAAGAGACTGAGTTAGTATATTTTACTCTATATTTTTTTTATAATATGTAAAAAAAGTTAAACTCATAACATGATGACGGTGATAATGTAAATAAAAATAGATTTGAAAAGCTTTCTCACTTAATATATTTGGACTCGGTCATGTGTTGAATCCAAGACAACATAAGTATAAAAGGTTACTAGACTCAATATATTTAGATTCAATCATGTATTAAGCCTAAGATAATATAAATTTGATAAAGTATTAAGCTCAATATACTTGGATTTAGTAATGTGTTGAACCCAAGATAACATGAATCTAACAACTAGTCAGACCCAATTTACTTTGGTCTAACAATATGCTGAGTTCAAGGAAACATGGGTCTTGCAAACTATCAAATTTGTATTCCCTGGACTTAGCTACACGTCAAACCCAATAGGTTTAAAGGTCATTAAAGATCCTTATAAGAACTATAAGGTTTTGTCTTAAGACTACTGTATTAACATGAATTATTCATGTCATAAATAATTATCTTTTTATATTTATAGAAGTGTAAAAAGTCTTTAAGAAACTACTATATTTTTATCTTATTAATAATCTATAAGGGATATTTATCCTTTATTAATAATGTATAAGAGATTTTTATCTTTCATTAATGCTATTAGAAGAAAATAATTTTCTAGACTCTTCATTCCATCAAAATAACAAGGTTCATGGATTATAAATACCTTATGAATCACTAAGTTAAAAAGTTGATTTTTTTTTACTCTCCAAGCATTCATACTTTAACCTTTGAAGCATTTATCATATAAAAATAAGAACAAATACTCTTATTTTTAAAATTTAAAATTCTTTCTTTTATTTATTACAATCTCCCTTTAAAGTTATTAACTTTATAATTAAAAAGTTTCTAAATCCCATCAAATAAGACTATTTTAGAGACACTAAAACTTTTACCATCAATTATATATTTCTTAGGTTATAAAAAATAAAATATTAATAAAAAAATTTAATTAACCATTATCCAAATATCAAATAACTCTCTACTGAACATATTGGATTTTTGAACCATAGATATAAATGTATACGTTTCAGTGATGTCCTGCGCGCGTGAGAAGATAATAAAAGAGTGGACTATGAAACACTCACAAAATGATGAACAAGAAGAAATCAAAATTGTCTAGGGCATCAAACGAACTTGGTCTTGATTATAAAATGTTTGGACTAAATATCTGAATGCTGTGCATTAGATGACAATTTTGATGCGGCATATTAGCACTATTTTACGTAATATTCTGAAGAAAGTAGAAACTCCTTAAAAGTAAAAGATGGTTAACAAATGCAAAGGGCTTTTTTATTGGGTAATGAAGGGCTAGGGCTTTGTTGAACTAATTACATACGAAATCAATGACCAATTGTCCATCGCATAATCGACCTGATGGCTAATTATTAAAGTATGTGAGTCCCTTAGGAATTCCAAACATCAAACCAAGCCCAGAATAATAAGCACCGGTGTCAGAATTGGAGTCACCAAAGATGAATATTACTGGATTTCTGTAGCGCTGACAGTTAATCGGAAGGGGAAAGAAGAACCCCATTACTATAGGAGCCCTGAGAGGAGGGAAAAAAGAAGTGGAGGTTTTATTAGATTTGCACTCATTTTGCTCTGTTTTGATTAGAATGACTATAAAGCTGTATTTTTGTGTTTTCTGAAGTGAAGTTGATCATATAGGCATTGAAAGCTTCGCCATGGGTGAGAATGTGGGCGCAACTGGTTTTCCTGCATAGGAACAGAAGCGTCCCAGGACAAAGACACTGCTAGTACAGTATTACTAGGGCATGATTCATTTTTTTGGTTTACTCGATGAGTGATTCTCATTACTTGACATGATCGATCGGAGACCCGTGATGAAAACAGGCGACAACACACCAATAGCAAGATGAAGAAGGAGATGACCTGGTTTTGTCCTCTAGTCAAACAGTCAATCACTAGGCCTCAAAACTAAATTCATCATAAACCACTAAAAGGAACGAGATCAGTTGGCTTGTGAATGATTACAAGATAGGCATTACGATGAAATAAGGATCAAGAAATATACTACTCCGATAGTTACGGAAAAACTCTAGGACGGGCATGGGAAATAGTGATATAGAAACAAAGTATTGTTCCTCTTCCCTCTTCCCTTCACATGCGTGCTCACTGTCTATGGTTTTTGCCCTATGTATTGGAAACCCAAATTATTACAAAAATAAAAGGAAAATGTCTGGAACATGGTAACAGGCGGTAGTGCTATTATATAAAACAACATTACTTTAAAAACTAATCAACTAGAGTATAAAAACATTAACATTGAATTAAGAATGAAACCACGTGAACTAGTTCGTAGTTGACACACATTCTCGAAATCATCAAGTACCAGTACTAATCTTAAACATAGGCCAGTGGTGGATAATTAATAAGCTTAAACAAAGAAGAACGTGGGGAGAGTATGGTGAAGGGTGAGCTTCCCTCATCTTCTAGACGGACAGTAATTCTTGTTCCGAAATCTGCAAGTTACGTTTCATCTCTTGCTGGTATTTCTTCAGTCGTCTCTCTTACTTAGTCTTCCCTGGTCCCTTACCATGAAACTTATGACAAAGAGCTTTAAAGGCTTGTTTTTCAGTCACGATCCTTCCAAACTCGTCTCTCCTATCAACGCGTTCTCCTTTTTCTCAAAGTTTTTTTTTCATATCATCATCATTGAACTTGCGTTTCTTGTTCTTATATATCCTGCAGGGGCAGCAAGTGTAAATGAGAATAGATATTAATAGAATGAAAAAGTTTATGAAGTGCACCTGCTAATCCCTTACCAATTGCACTTCACGGATACTAAAATGATCGTCATCCTTAACCTGCACCGACTGCTGCTGCTGCATAAGATTGTCTTGATTGTTAACCGTTGCTGCTGCATCGCCGAAAAGATTTCATCATGATTGTAGAGAAACTAAAACAAAAGAAGAAGATAAATTTTTTTTCTGAATGCTAGGAGGGAAATGAGAGAGATTTCAATGTGGTTTCAGAAATTAAGCTTGTTGTATCGGGGAGAGAGATCAACAAAAAACCTTGCTTGGTATATTGCGACTTAATAGAGGCATAAATAAATCCCCGGCCCAAAAATATAAATGCGGTGAGCGTGGATCGAACACGCGACCTTCAGATCTTCAGTCTGACGCTCTCCCAACTGAGCTATCCCCGCTATTTGGTCAGTTTTATTGTTATGTAATTATTAAACCTTTAATTCTATTCACTGTCATTTCTCTTCCACGGGGAAATAAGTTCCGCCGAAATAATGTATGTGCATGACAGATACCTTCAGCTCATATGCCCCAGAGTATTCTCCTGGTCTTTGGCCTTTTGGAGTGAAAAGACTGAAGAGGTGCACTTGGGACTCTCCATTCCTCCTCCCTCTTTTATTTTTTCTTTCAATTTTGGGGTAAAATCGTAATGTTTCGTTCATTCCTTCATTTCAGCAATCGAAAGGCTTGTCACTGATGCTAGATGAACATGGTCGGGCAGAGCATTCCTAACTTCCTCTTACTACACGAAAAATTAGATTAGATCATGCATACGAAGAAACTTTCATCCTGTCTGTATTGTATCATGGATTGCTACCTCTAGTTCATCAAGAAAATAGGAACTTTAGCTGTATCAAATCCCTTAGTTCAAGGGTCAACCGTGAGTTTAGCCGTCTATATTGTAAGGCTTAGAATAAACCCTGAAAATATCCCTTCTTGTATCTATATAATCGGTTTATGACACATCATGATCACAAACATATTTCCTTTATTTTCAGTGCAAAAAATTGTTCATAACAAGACGGCACACTGTGTCAAGATCTCGAATTGGAGCAGCTTAACTCAGCAAACTACAACTGAACTGGCTATCTTCTAGAACAAGCTTCTCTGCTTTGATAACTACGTCTAAAGAGAGAGGAATGAAACTCTGAGAAGGGCCATGGAAATGAGGGAAGCTGTTGGTACCATCCACGACCTCATATACCAATCAATCAACAAGCTGCACCAAACATGCACGTAAATTAGAAGACTGATATTTCAGCGGGGAATTGAGATCATGAGAGCTATGCAACTTCAGCGTTGTTGCTATGCAACTTCGTAATCAATTCAAACAGAGGAAACTGTATATGTAACCAACAGATTCATGTACTTCGAAATAGGACCTTCAAATTGCAGTAACTTGAGTCTTGTGAGACTTCATTGCTGAGTTTCCCCTGATTCTACACATTCCTGTTTTCACCAGCTCTTATTCTTCCAGTAGCACCTTCAAATTGCAGTAACTTGAATCTTGTGAGACTTCATTCCTGAGTTTGGAAGTGTCCCTCAAAAAGCAATAGCCAACACACACTATTTCCAAGAATTTTGATAATAAAAGTGCAGTCCGTAATTTTTATATATATCACATCCTTCCAGGCCAGATTCGCTAGGGCTTTTGTTAATGGACCACGTGTGGGTCCTGGCTTTCCAGACCCTCAAATGCTAGGTTTTTGTTTTTACTTGCAGGCCCGCGAGCCTTCCAAATTTTTTGTACCCATCCTTTTTTTTCTTTTATTTATTTAATTTTTTATTTTTTATTTTTTATAAAAGTACTCTTTAAATAAAATTATTAAAATATTTAAAAAATTATCTAGTTTAATCATAATTCTCAATTAAGATTAGATTTTTTATGATCATATTAACAATTAATTTATAAAAAACATATATATAACAAAAAAAAATTAAAACTAAAAGGAAAACATTGTGATCATGCTCATATTTTATGATGGTGGGTAGTCTAATTATATTTTTGCTCTTTCCAAAAAAAACCAATGAACTTGTCTTTAGAGGTAATATGATCTTTATACGTGATCTATTAGTTATTATGAAATTAACTAGTAGAATTACCCTTAAAAAGCAAAAGTTATTAAATTACCATCCATGCTCATTTTTGTCACTTTATTCATTTTGCACAGTAAAATAACAATTATACCCTTAAAAAAATAATAAATTGTCACCTAGGTGTTATTTTTATCTTTTCACTCATTTATTTTTTTGTTATATTTATGTTGACTCGGGGAAAGTACTATCTTTAAAAAAATAAAAAAAATATTAAAAAAATGGCTGAAATATGTATAGCATGTGTCAGCATATCATGCACTCTACCGCTTTTAGGTGGCACGCTGCAGCGATTTGTGGCAGCCAACAAAAAACTTCCTTGGTGTGGTTGGATTTGTTTTAGATGACTTTTAGAATTGATGATTGTTTACAATGTTATTCTCTTTTCTTCTTTTTTTTCATGTGCATTGGTCTCCATATTTTTTGTTGCAATTTTTTTTTGCTTTGGCAAATTTTTTAATTTAGATTTTTTTATTATTTCATCCTCCAACATTAAATTGGTTAGGAATTAAGCTCTTTTATTGAACCAAGTTCTAAAATTTCACGGATTGCGTGTTTGGATTATTAACCCTAATCTAGAAAATTTATCTGAGTTTCCTTGGTTTTTTTTTTCTTTTTTCTAGTTAATGTGTTTTCGATTTTATTCTTGAGCATTTATTTATTTCTTAAATTTCATCTCCATTCTTTAATCAAACTAGGGATCAGTTGAAATATGTACAAGGCCTAGCCGATAGAAGAATAAAGGTAGGAAAAAGAAAGAACTAGATTGTCAAACCAGGTTAACTCATTGTGTTCTATCCTTTTCTTGAATCGTTAATTTCATGAGTTAGCATGAGTCAGTATAGTATGCCTTCATCTTTCTATATTGCTCCCTAATTTTTTTTTGTAATTTGATTTTTTAACATTCCATTATTTCACACTTGAGCAAGGGTTAAGTGGGGATTAAAACGACAATGACATGATTTTTTTAACTAGATTGTCATTTCAACAGGGTGACTAGTTCGCTATTAGCCTATTAGGTTAAACAAGTAGCATCAACTTTTTTTCATTTATTAACACATATGATAGTTGATTAATTTTATCAGATATGTTGGGCAAGTTTTTAATCCTCATTTTAAATATTTTATTGCCTGCAGAAAAATAATAATAATGCTCTTATTTTTTTGCAATCATTGGGTCTTGATCCAACCCGCAACAAAGCAGAAACCTGAACCTAATATATATTATAACATAAACTAAAATCTTAGGACAATCATTGTTACGATGTTTTTCTCAATATTTTTTATTGCATCCTTCAATGCAAAAAAATAGAGGTATAATTTTTTAAAAATTGTTAAGATTAGTGCAAATTAAAATATATAAGACCAAAATGTAAAACACAACGTGGTATTAACGGCGTAATAAAAGCAACCCATAAACAGGCAACCACTTGGTAACAGTTAACGGCATACTTGACAGTTAAAATAGAAAAGGGCCAAAAGGGCAAGGATCCACGTTAAGTCCTATAAATACAAACAATTAGTATCTTGGATCGTGTGAATATTTGCCGTGAAGGACAGCTCCTCCTCCTCATTTTAATTTCCCTGTACTCTCTGCTGAGGTAGATCTCTCTCTCTCTCTCTCTCACTCCCCCCTCTTGGCTCCTTGTCAGGCAAGTGTTATCCTCTTCTATGATCCCTCAGTCTGGAACCCTAGATTCTGATCATTTGCTCAATTCATGCCATATTTTTCTCAATCGAATTGTTAAATTTCTGTGATTCGGATTTTATGTTGTTGATTTTGTCTGATATAAGATTTAGAGCGCGATTTGGTTTCGTAATGGCTTGATCTTAATTTTGATGTGATGCTGCCTCGTGGATCTTGCTTTATATTATGCTCTTGTTTTTGCATGACCTGAAATCGTGCGATGATACCTTAGATCTGGAGATCACTGGATGCAACACATCCTGTTTGGTACCTGATCTGTAGGAAATCAGGTCTAAATCCATGTCTAAGTTGTCTCCAGTTTAATGTTTTATGTATTGAATATCTGAATTCTCTAGGTTTGTGGCGATTTTTTTGACTCAATGTCTAGATAATCTCTGGGTTCATATCTAGTGTGTTGATATGATTCTTTTTTGTTAGGATTCCGATTCATGATTCTTTTTTCTTTAAAAATGTGCAATGTTTTAAATCAAGGTGATTGAGATCTATTTTCTGATAATGATGTGGAATTGCATTTGATTTAGCTATGGGAATTTACAATTAGTGAGTTGATTTTTGGATTGTTGTAATCGGCAGACGTGAGAAAATGGGGCTGTCTTTCACCAAGTTGTTTAGCAGACTGTTTGCTAAGAAGGAAATGCGTATTCTGATGGTGGGTCTTGATGCTGCTGGTAAGACAACCATTCTCTACAAGCTCAAGCTCGGTGAGATTGTCACCACCATTCCTACTATTGGTAAGTCTCACATTATTATGAGAAGATACTAATTACCTTGATTTTAAATTTATTATCCCCTATAAATTCTCTGTTGGCTTAGATCTGATGATGATGTTTGATCAGGATTCAATGTGGAGACTGTGGAGTATAAGAACATTAGCTTTACTGTTTGGGATGTCGGGGGTCAGGACAAGGTATGTGTGTCTTAATGAGTGTGCATTTGGCCTTTTTTTACTTTTGCATGAAGGTCATTATCATTTTGGGGTGTAGTAGATATAGAAACCTTTTATCTTTCACTAAATGGTGCTGAATGGGTTGGGTTTAATAACAAGGAAAGCCATGAAATATGTTTGCATTCTAGAACTTAAGCCTTCATGGTTCGAAATTTCTTCTTTAGCTATTGAATCTATGTACTTGAAAATGAGTGCTTATGGACGGTCTAGTGCTGTTTTGATTTTCTTCCATCAGCACTTAACATATTCATAAGCTAAATATGTTATGCCATTTTGTATGCTCTGCTGTTTCCTTTGATTATCAAGGGAAATGCTTTATTTGGTGGCTTACATTTTGAGACACTCACCAGTGCTAGAGTTTTCCAGCTGTTCCACCTCTTCACTTGACAACATCAGCAGCTGTATCACATTCTTTCATGCTATACATTGTTTTTATAAATCTTATGCTTGATTATTAGGATAGTCAAATGCATGACCGTGGCCTCTGCCAAATTCTCCTAGTGATGCTTGCTTTCGCATCCCTGTGCCATTTCTTTTCTTGTTATGTCCAAATCATAAAAGCATAGACTGATTCAGATGCATTACAATCAGTCAAAAGATTTAAATATTCTATCCCTTAATTTATTTATCAGTTGATGACCTATTATTTTACTTCTCCAGATCCGCCCCTTGTGGAGACATTACTTCCAGAACACACAAGGACTTATCTTTGTGGTTGATAGCAATGACAGGGATCGTGTGGTTGAAGCTAGGGATGAGCTACACAGGATGTTGAATGAGGTACCACAATGCTTCAGATTTTCTTAGGACTAACAATGATGGAACCATGAAAAGCTGCAGATTAAGCTTAAATATACATGCTGTACTTTGACTACCTTTGCGTGATTTTTCTGTGACAATAATACCTCCTGTTGTATTTACAGGATGAGTTGAGGGATGCTGTGCTTCTAGTGTTTGCAAACAAGCAAGATCTTCCAAATGCAATGAATGCTGCTGAGATAACTGATAAGCTTGGTCTTCACTCTCTTCGTCAGCGCCACTGGTAAGCTAACTTGTAGCTGTCAGATGCCCTTATCCAGCAATCCACCATTCTCATGTTAACAGACTTGTTTATATCATTCATTGCAGGTATATCCAAAGCACATGTGCCACTTCTGGTGAAGGGCTGTATGAGGGATTGGACTGGCTCTCAAACAACATTGCAAACAAGGTAGAATCATGTGGTATCTATCTCTACATTTGGATTATTCGAATGTGATGATTGATAATTTGGTTAACTAAACTGTGCCTTTCTGACTGCAGGCTTAGATGGCATAACTCCCATGTTCTCGATTGCAATGAGTGCTGGAATACAGAGTCTATATTTGTTTTGTATTCTGGATTTTCCGCCAGCTCATTTTGTCTGTACTTGTCTTAACATGTTTGTGGTTGCTTTTGCGAACTTTTCCGTTTGTTTTCTGTAGCTTCAGATTTTTTCATTAATTTTCGTTATGTTCATGATGTTATCTAAATAGCATGTTTTGTTTTTCAGATAATTTTTTAAGGTAATGAATCTTGAGACTTTTTCCTTTTATCCTAATTGTCCAGTGTTCCACTAAGTGAAAGTATTTGCTGTGCCTATGGAATTTAGCACGAATGTATTTAAGCGGTCAGTCAACCTTGCAAGCAAATGTAGGTATCAGAAAAGGTGGAGCTGGCAGTAGAGGCATCGCAAGTTGAGACTCGAGAGAGCATTTTTATTTGGTAATTTTTTTGCAGAAATCATCGTTACTGTGCAATTTATTTTGAGCAGAGGTCCAGTGACCCACGGGAAAGAGAAGTAGCACAGTGTGTGGGTTCATTTGACTAGAGATTGAAAGGGCATTACCCTCTTAAGAAATAGAAAGTACTGGATACGTTGCCCGTGTAACAATTTTTTTCTTAATGGAAGAAAGTGATTTTTAATGGAAAAAAGGTGTCTGGTTAAAAAAAATTCAAGATCGAAGTGGTAATTAAATAATATAAAAAAATAACAAAAAATTAATGGAAAAAAAGAATTATATTTAAGCTTATTAGATTATCAAACAATTCAATATTAATCTAATATAAAGAAATAAAGAGTTTTTTTTAAAAAAAAACATTAGCTAAAAGAAAAATCAAGTGGACTTTCTGAACTTAATTTAATTTTAAAAAATTTATAATATGAATCTTTAATTTTGAATAATGAAATTGTTAAAAGACTATTAATAGAAAAACTTGCAAAACAAAACAGCAAAAAAAAAAAAAAAAGGGCTAAAACCCAATAAGGATTAAATTTGAAATTTTTTTTATCTCAAACAAAAAAATTGCAATTAAAAAAATTAGGACCAAAATATTAAAAAAAAATCATAGGAGTGAAATTAAAAATCATTGGTAATATGATAGATTATTTATAGATTAAAAAATGATAAGGGTGAAATAGAAAAATAAATGTTGAGAGTTAATCCGATAGAATCAAACCGAAAAAAATAAGAAAACAAAAGGTAAAAAAAATAAATTGAAAAAAATAACAAAACAAAAGTTAAAAAATGATAAAAAAAATAATAAGAAAATATAAATTTAGAAATGAGAAAAAAATAGGACAAACCTCTTAAACCTGATTTAATCTAAAAGTCGTATCCCGTGAAGTTTTTTACTCGTATTAAATAAAAAAACATAATTCTCAAACAATCTAATTTTAAAGGATGAAATTGGTAGAAAAATAGTAATAAAAAATTTGCAAAACCAACAAAAAAGAATGAAGAAAAAATTTGATAGAAAAAACCCAAGGAGGATGCAATTTAATGAAAAAAATAAAAAATAATCCCAAATAAAATAAATATCAATTAAAAAAATAAGGACAAAATTTTAAAGATTAAAAAATCATAGGAGTGAAATTAAAAATATCAACAAAAACCAAGCAAACCTGAACAAACATCTTAAATATGGTCAAATCTTAAAAAACTTGTAGTGTATAAAACCCTGAATTTGGGTCATATCAAGAAGTTTATTATAAGCCAATTTAAAAATATAAATTTCAAAAACTTGTTAAAGCAAAAAAAAAATATAACAAAAAAAAACTTCGAGTGAACCCGACATCCAACCTAGGTCAACAAATCAAACGTGTAACCTAAGACATGAAATTGGGATGACCCTATAAATAGAAAAGCTAAAAAAATACCAGCAAAAAAATATTCAAAAAAATACTTTAAAAAAATATAAGAGTCAACTCAGCCTACTCTTTCAGATCTATTATCTAGGTCATGAGATTGAGGTGATCCCATTAAATGCAAACTTGAAAAAACAAAGAAGCAACTATTGAGGAATGTAATTGATAAAAAAAAAATCAATCAAAAAAACAATGCAAAAAAAAATAGCAATTAAAATAATTAGGAATAAATTTGACATAAAAATTAAATGAAATTAAATATTTATGGATGAAATTGTAAAAAATAAACCCATTAAGAAAATGATTAAAAATATAGCAATTAAAAGAATTAGAACCAAACTTGACATAAAAATAAATGAAAATAAATGGCTAGGGGTGGAATTGAAAAAAAAAAAAAACAAATCAATGAAGCAAATGATTCAAAACAAAACAAATTAAAAAAAATTCAAATGATCAGGGATGAAATAAAAAATAAAATCCAATTAGAAACGATCAATGTAAATAAAACAATTGAAAATAAGAGAAGGTGGATTGAATCAAAAGAAAAAATAAATTGAAGGGCTGATATAATTTTTTGCATGATCAACACGCAATTCGAGGAAGAAAGAGAATGAAAAGAAAAGAAAAGAAAAGAAAAGAAAAGCAGTTTTGGGTCAAATCACGTTTAACCACAATACACGCACCACCTAGAAATGAAGATGATGTCAAGACAAATCAAATGATTCAACGTAATCACGGTTACAACAACCGAAAACAGCTACACGCGCCGCCAGAAGGTCACTAACGCATGCATCAACAACTTTGTTGTTTTTTTTATTTGTCCAAAATCGATAATGCCATTAGAATTAAACAGTAATGACAAATAAACCATGATGAAATTACAATTAAACCCCTAAAGCCAATGCTAAAAAATTTGAATGGCAAAGCTAATGTAGTAATTCTATTATTCTATAAAATATAAAAATACTAAAACGCCCTTATGCAGAAGGCATTACATTAGTAATATTACTATACATTAAAAAGATATCTATGTCATGGTGAAAAGAGGACCTTACCCTCGAAGCTATAAAATGACCAAGAGGACCTTACCCTCAAAACTATAAAATGATCAAGGGAAAAAATAGTAATTATACTATTGCAATGAATAGTAATATGTGTCTGAGGAGGTATTAATATCGCTAGGTGATTAGTTTTTTGGATAACTAGCTATGAATCGTGCTCCTCTGGGGGCTCTTTTTTCCTAATAAAAAATGTTTGCATAGAAAATGATGTTCAAATATCAGAAGGAAGATAAATTGACAACGATAACGGATGAAAGATAATGGTGCAACTTTATTCCCAACGTGAAATTAGGTAAAAAAAAAATCTTAGAAAACAGCCTTGGTCAACTTGAGTTAGTATTATAAACTTGTAACTCTGATAATTTAAGTTGAGTCAACCCGAGTTATCATATTAAACCTGTGATCCAGGTCATAAGATTGAGATAATCCAGTAAAAAAATATCATAAAGATCATTTAAAAAAATAAATGTTAATCTACGTTAACTTTTCAAACTCATGACTCAGGTTATTAAACTGGAAACATCCTATCTAGAAAAACCATGAAAGTTAATTCCCAACCAATCAAATGTTGAAGGATAAAATTGAAAAAAGAATTCAATGACAAAAAAATAATAATTAAAAGAATGAAAATCAAAATCGAAACACAAAATAAATTTTCTCTTTGATTGAATGGTGAAATTGAAAAGAGAAATCAATTTTAAAAAAGACCCAAAAAAACAAAAGTAGGAGGACCACATTCGGAAAAACCATATATCCCAATTTGGGATTGAATGATGAAATAGAAAATAAATCATAGTTTTACAAAAAAAAGCCATGAACAAAAATTAGAAATCAAAAGATTAAGAATTAAGTGGAAATCCCTATAAAATAGAGGACAACTCTATAATTTTGAATGGCCAACATGAATTTCAAGGGAAGGAGAGAGAGAAAAAGTGTTGCTGATGACAAACTGTGCCGTCTATGACTACATGCGCTACCCCAAAAAAAGGATACAATGATGTTTCCAATGACATAGCGAAAGGGGGATTTTGGGCAATGAGAGGAGTTGCACGCGTCACCTGAAGGGCGCTGACGCCTCTTATATATTGGCACAACTATATATATATAAAAAAAAAAGTACAGTGAAATTATTAAAAGCAAAAATTTTAAAACTGTTATAAACATGCCTTTTTATTTTTTACCATGACTATTTTGTTATTATCAGGTAAGTTTAAGGGTAATTTGGTATTTCATATATATATATATAAGGTAAAATACCAAATTACCCTCACCTAACCTAATAATAATGAAAAATCATTGTGAAAATACAAAATTGTCCCATTGTTGCTAGTTTTATTTTTTTTACTTCAAAGAGTATTATAGTCATTTCACTGTGCTTTTAAAATAAAAAAAAACTTATTTGTCCCCATTAATTTAGTAATGATTAATAAATCTTGTGAAAAGATTTCAATATTCCTAATAATTTTTTTTATAGTTTTTTGGTGGGAAAGGTAAAGCTGTGAAAACATTGTTCTAGTGAACAATGTTTTCATTAATAGTATAAAGTGTTTTCCATGCATGTTTTATCTTTTGTTAACTAGATGTAGGTTCACGGTACACTACGGGTCCATATTTTTCTCTCGTAAAGAACGATGTCTAGGTGTCACAAACACGTTTTGAAGAAATAAGAAAAACCAACAACTCATGTTATAGCTCCTATTGAATTTAATAAGTTGGTTTTACTTTAATTAGATGATAAAAAAATAGACAATGATAGTAAACAAACATTTTTATTAAAAAAAATTCACGATAGCTTGGAAAAAATACATTCGAAAGTATGAAATTGGATAAAAATGAAGAAAAAAACCTAACTTAAGGCAACGTAATATACATGTAACCTGGGTAATAAAAGGCGAGCCAACTCGAGTTAGTTTGCAAAATTCATGGTCCAGGTCACAAAATCGAGATAATCCGATAGAAAAGAAATTGAAGAAAACCACAAAGTCAATCATCTGTTATTTTTTTTAAAAAAACTAATGATGAATGATGAATGATGAAAAGAAAAAAAAGCAAAAAAGCTTATTGACCCGTGTTAACCTTTCAGATTCGTGACCTGGGTCATTAAATCAAAAGTAACATACATGGAAAAACTACGAAACTCAATCCTTAGCAATCAAACACTGAAAAAAAAAACAAAATGATCTAAAATAAAAAATAATAATTAAAAGAATCAGGGTGAAAATTGAAATAAAAAATAAACTTGAGGGAAAGTATAAATTCTCACTTTATAATTTGTTTTTTTGTTTTTTATAGGGTTATCTTGGTTTTATTATCCATGTCATGAGTTAACTTGGGTTGACCCGAGTGTTTTTGGTTTTTTTTAATTGATTTTGTTTTCAATTTTATCCTTCAATATTGGGTTGGTTGAGAATTGGAATTCATAATTTATTTTTGACCTGCTTTCTATGAGGTTATCCCGGTTTCTTGATTCAAGGTGCCGGTTCTCCTAGGTTGACTCATGTGATTTTTTTATATTTTTTTAATTGCATTTTGTTTTTAAATTTCATCATTCAACATGAGGTAGATTAGAAATTGAATTTGGTAGGTTAATCTAGGTTGATAAGTTGTTTTTCTTATCTTTTTTTTTTAAATTTATCTTTCAACTTTGTGGTGATTGAAAATTGAACTTTATAATTATTTTATTTTAATTTTTATGATTTTATTATCATCTCATAACCTGAGTTATAAGTCAATTTATATGTTGTTTGATTTTTTTTAATTAAAATATACGTTAACCATACCCAAATAATTTTTTTTATATATATATTTTAAAAATTACTTCAATCGACCATATTAATAAATAAATAAATCACTCAAACGATGCGATGTCAACAATGTATAATATTTGACACTTGATGAGACGCTGAAAAATGGGCCTTGTGAACCAAAGACATTGAACTTGACAGGAGAAATCCAGGCCTAATTTAATTCATATATTAGCTTATGTTTTTGTTTTCTGGTACAGCTCAAAAATTAACTCCAACAAACCTAGACCTCGCCACTCAAATTACTGAACCTCCCCTCTGTCTCTCTTTGAAGCAAGACCTATATTATTGATTGAGGCATAGATGTCCAGAAAGAGAGCTTCGCTTCTCACTATCAAATCCATCGCTTCTTTATCAAAGGTATGCTCTTCAAGTAACTCCTTTGAGTCTATCACTTTTTTCAAGAATCTTAGCACCGCCACTGAAAGATTTGATTTTCAAAACTCGAATGGGTATCACGAACAGAATTCTAATGAGCATTTCCATAAACCAGATGGGCCTTATGGTTATAACAACGAAAACTCTGGTGGAAACAACTTAAACCCTAATGGGGGTTTTAGGGAAAGCCCTAGAATTGATTTATGGAACAACCCAATTGGGAAAAATGGGAATTCTACTGGGTTTCATGGGAAAAATCGTGTAGATTTTCAGCAAAACTGTGATGGAGCTTCCTGGGAAAGAAGCAGGGGAGAGAATCATAATAACCGAGCTGAGAAAAATGGAAACTTTAGTGGTTATTATGAACGTAATAATGGGAGTTCTCAACAGAACTATGGTTGGGTTGGTGGGCAGCATAGTCAAAATGGGTATTATGGAGGACATGGAAATGCGCAACTGAGTCGGAACGAGCCTGGGTTTAATTCGCAAGGTCTTTCAGAGTCACAAAGAAGCCTGAATAGCAATTACACTCATAATGTTGAGAAATTTCACCATGGTCTCAATGATCATTACATGGTAAATGGTGGACAATATCAACAGAACCAATATTTTGGACAGCACCAGCAGAACCAATATTTTGGACAACACCAGCAGAATTTGAACGTTGAACAATATCAGCCAAACTGTAACTCTTTTCAGAGCAGCATGGAGGCTTCTCAAGTATCAAACTATGCTAAACCTGAAGGGGATTCAACCGAATCTTCCAAAAGTAGCTTGAATAGAGGTTCTATGGAGGAGCTGGATGAATTTTGCAAGGAGGGAAAGGTGAAGGAAGCTGTGGAATTTTTGCAGTTGTTACAGAAGCAGAGTGTTTTTGTCGATCTATCACGCTATTTGCAGTTGATGCAGGCATGTGGAGAGGCTGAAGCTCTAGAGGAAGCAAGAGTGATTCATGACTGCATTGTAAGATCACAGTCTCCTCTAGATGTTGGCACACTTAATAAGATCTTAGAAATGTACTCAAAATGTGGTGCCATGGATGAAGCGTTCAGTGTATTTGACAACATGCAAGAGTGCAATTTGACTTCATGGTATATCATGATAACATGGCTTGCTAAGAATGGGTATGGGGAGGATGCCATTGATCTGTTTAATCAGTTTAAGCAAGGAGGACTGAAACCTGATGCACAAATTTTTGTTGGGGTGTTCTCTGCTTGTAATGTCTTGGGTGATATCAATGAGGGATTGCTGCACTTTGAGTCCATGTGGAAAGAGTTCAGCATTGTCCCATCAATGGAGCACTATGTGAGCATTGTGGACATGTTGGGAAGTAACGGATATCTAGTTGAAGCCTTGGAATTCATTGAAAAGATGCCAATGGAGCCTAGTGTAGATGTTTGGGAAACTTTAATGAATCTCTGCAGGGCACATGGGCACTTGGAGCTTGGAGATCGCTGTGCTGAGCTTATTGAGCAATTAGACCCCTCCCGCTTGAATGAGCAATCTAATGCAGGTCTTGTACCAGTGAAAGCTTCAGACATTGCAAAAGAGAAAAAGAAGAAGACAGCAAGTCAAAATCTTTTAGATGTTAGGAGCAGGGTCCATGAATATCGAGCTGGGGATACATCTTTTCCTGACAGGGATAGAGTTTATGCCCTGCTCAGGGGTATGAAGGCACAAATGAAAGATGCTGGTTATATTCCAGTAACAAGATTTGTGTTGCATGACATAGATGAAGAAAGCAAGGAGGACGCTCTTCTTGCTCATAGTGAGAGACTTGCTACTGCTCATGGTCTTCTGACCACAGCTGCTCGTTCTCCTCTTCGAGTAGTCAAGAATCTTCGTTTTTGTGGTGATTGCCACAATGCGATGAAGATCATCTCGAAACTTGTTGGCAGACAACTCATCATGCGAGATGCCAAGAGGTTTCACCATTTCAAAGATGGGGTCTGCTCTTGTGGGGATTATTGGTGAACAGGATCTGCTTTGAGGTAAAGTCTCAATGTCCCGTTTTGTTGTTTTCAAATTTGAAAAACTTTAAACTTGTGCTGTGATTGCAATTTGGGTAAATCTTGTCTTGGACATTAGTCATTCTAGTCTTCAGTTTTGGATTTTGAAATTTGCTTTTAAATTTAGTCTTCTGTTGTTTGATTCACATCGAAATTATTTTGAACCAGTCTGAAACAATGACGGAGAAGATCACAGAGAAGATTGATGGCCATGATTCATCTTTGTCTTCTTATTCTGATAATGACAGTTTTTTGCCTCTGAAATCGAAGATTTTTCAGCATTTTGGGAGAAAAAACGTCCACAAAGTTTTGGGCCAAGGCAAATGTACACAAACAATCACTCTCTCGCTCTCTCTATTGACTGATTTCTAGCTGTTTTGCTTCCTTTTCTTCTTTATCTAATTTGAAATTTGATTCATTCTCTAGAACATTCAATGGATTTCATTTCTTCAAGGAGAATGATCTGACATTGCCTTGTTTTGTGGTTGCAGAAGAGTGATTAGATAATTTTTGCATCTTCTGTCTTAATAATATGACCTGGCTTATTAAAAAAATATTCTGTTTCTATTTATTTATTTTCACATTGTGCTTGTGATTTCGTTTTAGGATTTTTTTTGGTAGCAATACTATCTGAGAATGGTTATAATATCACTTGTAGGTCCTTTATGAATGATTTTTAAGTCCTTATTGAACATGAGAGAATTGTGGTTCAAGTTTTGAAGAATTTTGCTCTGCTTTGTTTTTTTTTTTCCTGCCCCGGGAAACCAAAATGGCACGCCCTTTAGATTTATTTCATAAATTTAAGTTTAAGCTGTCATTTTATTGAGATTTGGTTTGTATAACTTTGAATTAGCTAATGATTTAAAGTTTTCGAATTTGAACATCTAAATTCTGGAGGGTCATGGCAACTTTGAGTTATTGTCCAATAATCTTATACTCTTACATATTTTTTTGCTTGTCTCAATTTAACATGTTAATATGATCTGCCATTAACTTTTTGTTTGATTTTGGAATATAGGCGAGCTATATGTGATCAGTAATTATCATTTATGTGATCAGTAATTATCATTCACTATAGTTTTCTTTCTTAATGCGCACTATGGTTTTGAGGATATCTCAGCAGCAGCACCATTTGCTATATGGAAGAACTAGATTTAGGTACTGAAGTTCTCAGTATCTCTGGTAGCATGTTACAGCTTTAGGTAGTTCAGGTATTTCAGAGTTCTAATATTCTAATGTGAATGAGAAAATGAAAGCGACAACTTTTCTTGGGAGCCTCAGGATTCTTTGTGCCTGTGTGAGGTCTTGCATTTCAGATAGATGAGATGTTGTGGAGAAACATCGTGGTGGTAATGGCAATTTGCAATGCCCTTTCTATGTGTCGTGTTTAAGGGTATGAAGCTAGACCAGTATGAATACAATTGCTCTTAGGGAAATAGAGGACAAGGGACACATGAACAATTAAATGAACTTTTTTCTAAAAGTTGATTTTATTCTTCCGTACTGACCTTCCAGCTTGCAGAAAGGTTCTGTCTTTTCTGTGTGGCTATAACTGCATTAAATGTTACACTTGAGCGGAAATAATTACGAGTAATCTTTACTACACTAGCTACAGATAACAGTTTGGACTAGGGTGGTAGGTAGGAAACTGTGTCAGTAGATGTTTCCCTTCCTCCTGTTGTCCCATACTTATTTTCTTCTCTATTGCCATGTTACTCGTGGAGTATGTATAGGATTGGAATGTGAGAAGTGCTTGTTGGACCATGGCAGTTGGCTCGATAGCAAACAAAACCTAGGTTGATTTTTGGCATGCTTTCTCATCAGAACTTGTAGCTTCATCTAAACCTCGTCTTGTGAACTACCAGAAAGCCACAATTTGCACTAGATGAAACTTGATAAAACTGATATTGCCATGTAGTAAGTCCAGGATGTTAAGCTCACTATGTTGAATGAAGCTGGCTAGCCATTTCATGTGATGTAAGTTGAGAAATTATGATCATGCCTTCACCATCATAATTATGTTACATTATACCTCGTGCAATCATGGTGGTAGCAAGTACATATCAAATGTGAAAGAAGATAAAGCTTGGTCTCTGAATTATTAGACAGCTTAGGTAACTTCTGATGTGGATTCATTGATTCGCAGTGGTGGCTGTTTCTGATGTAATGAAGTGCTCATACTGTTAGTCATTGCTTTTGTAACAAATATTGGCTATGCTTTTGTCCTATGAAAGCATAAATGTATATATTTAAATACATCTAAGGACTCTTTAATGTATGATTTTCAGGTGAGCTTGGAGGAAAGACAGGGATGACGACAGGAGGTTGATACGGAATGACTGGTTTAAATAGTAAAACCTGCATCCAACATATTTGTAGAAGCTACTAAATTGAAGCACCCATAATCAAAATCCCTTCTTTGGACCTTAGTTTTTGTGCTACCACTTCCATATCTTGTGTTTGAATGATAAAAACAGAAGGATCAGGTCATTTTGAAGAGTCTGTTGAAATAATCAGAAGGCATAACAAGGGCCTATGATGGCTAGTGACGTTTGGTGATCTTAAGGTTTATGTTGCACAACAATTGGTATACGAACTCTTGATGTGAAGTGTATTCCTGTCTTTATTTATTTTATTAACCGGGGACGCTTCCCTCATTGTCTCATCTTGTACCAACATTGGAATGTTCTCCTTCCTTTTACCTCCTACGCGTGCATGTTGTTTGGTGTCTTCCTTATACCATGCTTTTGCGAGTCGTGATTACTGGGTCCTAGATTCTTAGAAATTCGAGATGAAAAAAAGACGGGGAATTAGCTAAAATTAGCCTTATATTTTAGACAATAATTCTTTCAAATCTAAATGCTTTCGCTTTTTTTTTTTTAATTATAATATGGGATAATTCTTTAATCTATATTTTTGCAATATTTTCATCCAAGTTGATGAATAAGAAAGCACAAACATTACAGAATTAAAAAAATGAAGTTGAACACCACATGATAATTCTTTTCTTCTTCAAATTTATTATGCCTTTTAAGAAATCTGGTAGAACCCCAATGTCCTTGAATTATACGAATTAAGTTCTCACTGTACGGGCTTGATTATTTTTGTGTTTTAATTAAAAGTATTTTTTTTAAAAAAATTGAATATTTTATTTTATTTTATTCATTTCTTTAAATCAACTTTTTTATTTAGTATTTTTTACTTATTTTGATATACTAATATTAAAACTAAATTTTAAAAATAAAAAAATAATACTATTTCAATATATTTTCAAATAAAATACATTTTAAAAAATAACTACTACTATAACGTTACTAAATCAAACCCGAACAACCCTCTAATTCAATTATATGTTTCACTGAGCCCGGTTCCGAGTCACACGGTGATGGGAATGATGAGATCAAGTGTCATCAATTGTGGTGCAATTATGGATATGATCAGGCAAACTTATTAATTGCCTGTTCCAGCAAACATGGATTCTCGCGGGGGACCTTTTAACAAGATTTTGTTTTGGGAATTTTCTCAGCAAATGAATGGCATGGCCTGAGAAATTTCGTCGTGAAGAGTCGGCTTTTTTCCACTTACCAGTAACTTCGGATGCTTGATGGTCTAAATTCAAAGCGAAGATTATCACCCCTGTTCGATAGTGCATTTAAAATTATTTTTAGATAGTTTTTAAAATTATATTGACTCTAAAAATATTAAAATAATAATTTTTTAAAATAATTTTAATGTATTAATATTAAAAATATAAATAGATTTTATTATAATACATTTTTTTAAAAAATTTAAAAATCACCTCTCACTAATCATTTTGACCGCGCAATCATTGCATAAATAAAAGGACTCGCTAGAAAAAACGGTGAGAGAGAGATCCGCATGCAATGATGAAGAAAAACCAAAGCAGATTTTTAATTGGAGAGCAAGCACCAGTAATTTTAGACGAAAAGTAAGAATTACTCGCTGCAGTAAAACTATGTGCGTTCTATTGCAAAACGTAAAAAAAGAAGAAGAAAAAAGAAAAAAAAGAGGAGTAAATTAAACTACTCTTGCTCCAGTAATTAATCATACGCACATTTTTCATTTCACCATTGCTCCAGTAGCTTACAATGGCGCACCTCTGTGCATGCACCCATGATACAACGCTCATCACATATTATCAACAGATTTAACTACCAAGAAAAAGATAATTAAGGACCGCCATCGATCAAAATTAAGTTTATTCCCTTTCTAGACAAGAAATCACCGCCCCCAATTTCAAGAGTAAAAGGATTCCGACATTTCTCTTTCACCCTGATCATTTCTAAATCTATAGGTTGTTGCTCTGCTCTGCTCTGCTCTCTCTCTCTCTCTCTTCCATCTCTAAGCAGCGGATGGGGCAGTGACGTACTGAACAGCACCGGCTTCAGAGAGAGCTGCAATGAAAGACTGCAAGTTCACTGGCTCAGCATCAAAACCATCCGCCACAAATTTCATGTAATCCAGCGATTCATCATTGTAAATGCCCCACCATTTCTCCACCAGCATCTTTATGTCCTCCCTTTGCATGTTCTCTTCTTTGCCAGTGTATCTCCATGGCTTTGAGCCCTATATATGGATACATGTACATCAGTAAATCAGAAACAGAACTACGGATTTTCATTCCCACAAATTAAAACAAGATGATACAAAATAAGGAAAAGTGATATACCCACCGCTGCACAGTAGTGAACAACTTTGACCTTGTCTAGCTCCACGTTGTCTGGGTGACGCCATAACATGGCAAGAACAAGATTGTATACTAGAGGAATTGGCTTGTAAATATCCTTGAAGTACATGTTCAAGAAGTCCTGCCAAAAGTCAACAAAAAAGAAAAGAAAGAGAAGATTGTTAGAAAAACTCTTTAACTTTCATTAAACACAATAAGAACATCAAATTCAAAATGACGGATCAGAACACCATACCTGCTCTGCGAATGGCGTAGGCGGAGTGACCTTGAGAGTCTTCAAGAGGTCATGATAGGTCGAGATACTAGGTTCAAATACAAACATACCAGCATTGAAGTAAAGAGATGGTGGTTGACCCATCTCAGCAGGCCAGTTAACCTTGTCAGGGCATTGCTGGCAATAGCCAATCTTGTACTGTGGAGTGTGGCTCCATGTTTTCTCACAGAAACAATCCATCACCGCATAGAAATGACCATCAGGCAGATCAAATAAGTGGTCTATGTTGTCATAAACCTGGATATCTCCATCCAAGTATATCATCTTGCTGTATTCCACAAACTGCATGCAATTAAAATCAAAATTAATATAAACATCCTGAACACATTTTCTAGAAAAAAATAAATAAATGTCCGGCACGATGCATTTAATTATCAAGACATAATAAAATAAAATTCATTAGACGACGAGGTTGCCCTCCTTGAAGATGATTCAGTCATTTATAAACAAGCTCATTTCCGTCCATATAAAAATATACCGCGTAATTTGTCAGAGCTGAGACCCAAGTCAGGCAAGTATCAAGCCTAGCTCCCACACTAGATTGACACGTGTGAGAAAGAAGCACCCAACAAATCCACGTGTAACTAAGTACGTACCTCCCAAATACGGAGCTTGGAGTAGTTGATGACATAATAAGCCATGGCAAACTGGGTCTGATTCTCTGGTGGATAAACGGGTTCAATTTCCCGGACTATGCAACCCTGCGACTCTAAAATCCGCCTGTGTTCCTCTGGCACGTCAGGCAAAACTGCAACGATTAATGGGTATGCCGTTTTGACTTTCCTTAATCCTTTGGCTAACCCAACAACACCTTTGACGTAATCTCCATTACCAGCCAAGAATGTTACATAAGCCCGGCTAGGTAAGCTAGCAGGTTTGGTGAACCCAGCTGGTTTCAAAGCAGCCTGGACAAGCTCAGGAGCCATGTTGCGGTTGCGGTTGCGGGAGAGGGAGGTGAATGAGGGTTACAGAGAAGGGTTTGAAAGAGAATTTGAGAGAGACGAAATGGAGAAGAAACTAAAGCTGGCTGTTTTTGCTGGTGGCTTCGTGTTTTTGGTTTCTGAGGTGATGCTTCAGTGGAAGAGAGTGGGGTATAAATAAGATAAATAAAATGGATTTTTTTTTCACTTCTTTACTGTGGTGTTGGATTGTGTGCCCTACACGTGTCCCTATGACTGATCCAACGGTGGAGCTGGAGCCTCCCGGAACGTTCTGGAAAGGGCCCTCCAAAAATAGGGCCAAGGAAGGCACGAGAAGAAGCTATACTTGTTAAGAACGCGGGAGTGGTGTAGTAATCATCGCTTACACGGACTACAATGAACTGTTGGCGTTTCCAATTTTTTTTTTTAAAAGAAAAAAATAATAATTTCATTAATATTTTAAAAATATAAATAAAATCACATTTATTTAAAGAAATTATTTAATAGGGGTTTGAGAATGTGATTGTGATTGTTTTTCAAAGTATTTTTTACTTAAAAAATATTAAAATAATATTTTTTATCTTTTAAAAATTATTTTTGATATTAGTATAGCAAAATGATCTGAAAATATCAAAAAATTATTAATTTAAAATAAAAAAATAAATTTTTTTTAAATATTTTTAAAACACAAAATCAAACAAGTGTTTTAAAAAAATATTTTTTATTTTTTAATCTTTATCCACGTCGTTATTGGTCATTGTTCAGTTTATTTTGTCAACGATATTAATTTTCCCTAATTCATGTTTTAACTTTATTTTATTTTTTTGAGAAATGCTTTAATTGGAAATTGGATCGTAAAATAGTGTGCGCTGGTCTATTGTCCTGTACACTCGCGGGTTGTACTATTGTTTTTCTAAATATAAAAAAATCATTAATAGCGTGGAGAAATTTTTACAGTATTATTAAATCTGAGATTAATAGTGTTAGTTTTGAAATTTTCTAATTTAATTTTTTATATGGCTCGAGTTTTTAATTAAATTATATAAAAATTAATTCAATTTAAATTAATTAATTTCATGAGTTCAAATATAACTTTTATGATCAGTAAAAACATAACTTAACTTTTAAAAAAACTTCAACTTTTTTTAAAAAAATGTCGAGACAATGAAATATTATATCAACATCGATCCCCTCACGACCCGAGTCATGGATATTATTGGGTTTGATAACTTTTTTTATTTAATTATAAGATAAAAATAGATGCTCATAAAATTGATCACTAACCTAAAAATAGATACTTATTTGAGACAATTATCTTTATAGAAAGCAAAATAATAATAATAATAATAATTATGTAGTCTATTTCCCAACCAATTCAATATTGAAGGATGAAATAAAAAAATAATTAAAAAACAATTAAAAGACCAAAAAAATAAAAATTATTCGGTCAGTGGGTAAATTTATCAAACCTGTGATTTGGTAACCCGGACTAGCATGTTAAACATGTGAATTGAGTTATGGACTCCACTAGGATTATAATTTTTTTTTCAAAACTACTTTTTATTTAACTATATGATAACAAAAATAGACAATTGCAAAATCAAACATTACTAATCCAATAATGAAATGTTTTTTTGAGATTGCGATAACCTCATAAAAGACGAAACAAAACCAATTATGAAACTAAGTTTTCAATTAACCAAATATCTAAGGATGAAAAAAAAAACTAATTTAAAAGAAAAGTTAAACTTGTCATACCCACGAACTAGGTCAACCAACCACACCCATGAATAAATCCATGAACTTTATAAAATTTAATAACATGAATTTTTTTTTGTAATTGATTTTTTTTAACTATATGTGAAAAAAATAGAAAATAAAAAAAGTCAAGTTAAAAAAAAAACACTCCACTAAACTTGTAAACTAAGGCAACCAGGGTTACCCTGACAAATCTGCAAACCATGTTAACCTTATAGAAAGAAAAAATAAAAAGAAATAAATTATGAAACTAAATTATCAACATTCCAATATTAAAAGATGAAATTATCAAAAATAAATTTGAAAAAAAATCATAGCAAAAATTAAAAAAAAAAACAAAACATTGTAAATCACTATTATAATCCATTATGCAATATGTGTGGGTGAACAATGGTTTCCCCATACCTTTGAGTTTTTGTTACTTTATAAAATTTAATAATACAGTTTTTCTCTAAAACTATTTTTGTAACTATATGAAAAGAAAAAATAGACTATAAAAATTTCAAGTTCAATTAAAAAGGAGAAAAAAAAACACCCTACCAAACCTTTAAATCAAGACAATCTAAGTTATTTTAGCAAACTTGCAAACCATACTAACCTCATATAAAGACAAAATAAAAAGAAACAAATTACGACGTCAAATTCTCAACCATTCAAATTTTAAAAGATGAAATCGACAAAAAAAATTTGAAAAAAAAATCATAAAAAAATTCAAGAAAAAAAAAGAAAGAATAACATTATGGATTACTATTGTAATCCACAATGCAATAGGTGTAGGTGAACAATGGTTTTCCCACAACCTTTAATTTTTGTTAATTTAAAAGTTTAATAATATGGTTTTTATCTAAAAGTATTTTTTTTATTATATGAGAAGAAAAAACATACTATGAAAAATTTGCATAAAAAGAAATCATTTTGTTCAATTAAAAAAAGAGAAAAAAAAGACACCCCGCCAAACCCATAAATCGGCGTAAACTGGGTTACCTTGATAAATTTGCAAACCATGCTAACCTCATAAAAAGATAAAATAAAAGGAAATAAATTGCAAAAATAAATTCTCAACTATTCCAATATTAAAAAATAAAATCGATAAAAATAATTTTTTAAAAAAATCATAACAAGAAAAACAAAAGGAAAAGGAAAAAAAGAATACCATGTGTTCAAGCAACATAAAAGAGGGGAAAAAGCCAATGTGGAGAAATACTGTAACAATTCATAGTGTTTTATGAGGAAGGCCACAATGTTTTCCCCACATGTTTTAGTTTTTGTTAATAGACATTTTTCTACGCTCTTTAAAATAATATGACAAATTAGGTACAATATTCAAGATCGAAGTCGCGTCAAAACAATGTTAAAGTATATTAACAAGAAATCTAATGAAGTTAGAAAAAAAACTTCTTACAAAAACTGGATTTTTTATATCTGTATTTAGTTGGTTAGTGTTATTAGGCTTGATCGCGAGTCCATGAGCTTTCCAGTAGAACAAGTCTCATATTGGAATATGAGACCCTCCTATACTTAAGTCAACAAGCGTAAAAGAGGTATGGTTTACAAAGAAAAATATACGAAGAGAAAAAGTGTATGGACTAGAGTGACTTAGAATGACAAGAACTTGTGTTGTTTAAAATGGCATAGCCTTGTATGGTTGGTTTTATAGTCTATAATGGCACAACTTTGTATTGCTGACTTTTATGACCAATAATGGGATTTGGATTTGGATTGGTGATTAAGTATATTTATATATCCAAAACTTTTATGATCTATGGTGGCATAACCTTGTATTGGCTAGCCATGATGAATCGTTGGTTACTGTGTAATGTCATAGTTGTTGTTCCTTAAATGGAAATATTGGTGATGGTCATTATCATGTTTGGAATACTTTAATCAGTAAAAGTGAGAGAGAGAAACACTTATTGTATAACTATTACCTTTATGACTATGTTTATATGAAAATTTTACCTTTGTGGTCATGCTAAGAAATAAATTTTACCTTGGACTTTCTTCAAGGAGAAGGAGAGCGAATTATTCGTAAAGAAATTGGTGTGCCATCATTGTCTAGCTGTGGTGGCTTATTGGTTATTGTGTCTTGTCATGATTTTTGTGTCATTTACTTCATTGATAGAAATGTTAGTGATAAGTAGTGTCATGCATATCATTGGTAGAAATATTAGTAATGAGTAGTGTCATTAGCACATAAAATGATATATGCTTCGCATAAAAAAAAAGTTAGTGTGTGAAAAAACTATGTTCATGAAAAGTTTGTATGCATAATTTCTGAAATATATATATATATATATATATATATATATATATATATATAGAACAGTATCTTAGGGCAGGATTAGACAGATCGGGATTGGTATCGAGCTGAAAATTCCAGCGATTTGGTTGCCTAAACGGCTGGATATTTTTTTTATTTTTTATTATTATGATGAGAACCTATCTAATTTTGTCCAAATAATCGCGGAAAGAAACAAGGTGATTCCATAGAAAATAAAGCTAAGAGATGATCATTTGCATCCATATATAAATAAATATGCAATTGATTGTGGGGAACGTGGAAGGTGTTGACACCTTTATTAGTCACAAATTAAACACCACTCATTACCCAATCGGTCTTCAATCAAATGCCATCACTATTTGAAAGAAGAAATAAAACGCACCCCACAATGCCATGAAAGAATGACATGAAACTTTTCGTGTCAAAATACGTGTCAATGATGTTTTTTTATTTTTTAAAAATCATTTTTGATATTAGCATATCAAAATGATTTGAAAAACACTAAAAACATATTAATTTGAAGTTAATAAAAAAATAAAAAATTTTCAAATTTTATCAAAAACGCTTTTGAAACGCAGAAACAAACAAGCCCTTAGACATAACAGGCCAACCCATCGCTTCCCTTTAATTTGTCCTGTTTACACAAAATTACGTGATGCCTATACAAATTAACAAAACAGACAAGAAACTCTAAGGACAAAATAAAAATAAAAATACTGCATGGAACGTGTCTGAGCTTAAATGGATCCACCGCATCAAGTTTCTGCTTCATATTCTCACGGACCTTTGCCATGCCACAAGGCTTCGTGGTTGTCTGCATCTGTCTCTTCTCGAGCCACTTGTTGAATTCATTTCGGGCCCTGACACCATCGTCTTGAATTTTCCTTACCTCTTGCTCGACTAATAACTACTTCATATAATTTTCCTTGCCTCTTTGTGTTCTAGTTATTAATTGGGTGCTTTTTCAGGGTTCTAGATTGGACTGGCAGCTACAAAGTCAATGTAACTGAACAATTTAGAGCCTCCAATTTGATTATGATTGTGCTCTGAGGCTCTCCTTTGTCGAGCCATCAAGATAATTAACTGTTATATCTATAAACTAACAATCAGGTGTGCTATATGGCATCAGATTGATGTATCTGGGTAAATCAACATCAACTTTTAACAGCGAGATTGTCAGCCATAAAATTAAAGTATTAAAGACAGGTGTGCATAAAGCTTTGGTGCCAGAGTATGAATGGTTATGTGGGGGTCCATGGCGGATTCAGGCTATGAGAGGTGCCACGGGTGTGGTTGCTGTCGAGCACATTGGTGGCCTGCTTTGGCAATGGCAACCACTTACGTCCGGGAATTCGCCCAGGCATATATACACTACAAGAGCTCTACACGGCATTCTTCATTCAAGAGATTCTTTTCTTTTTTTCTTTTTTTGTTGAAGAGTGGACAACATATCATCTGCACCTGTTTTTTTTAAGAAAAAAATTCAATGAAAAATCAGGCGACAGAAATTCAATGAATAAAGTTTTTTAGGTTAAAAATTTATTTTTCAACTTATTTTCACCTAAAACATCATAAAAACCTCCCTCAACCATCTAACAACCCCAAAACACTATAAACTCACCACAAAAAAAAATGAAAATGATCCAAATAAAAAATATCAAAATAGAACTCGATCTTTTTTTTCATGTATGTTTATAGAAAAAGCTCACCACTATCAAACTCCTCTCGTCGATTGAAACTCATTGACACAAAAAACAACAAGTTTTTTCGTTGAAAAGTGACCAAACTAACTACTTTCTTTGTTTGTATTGTTTTCAAGCAATCTTCTCTCTCCTCTCTCTAATTCATGGACTGAAATGAAAGAAAAATAAAAGTATGATGGTGAAAATGAGCCATTTTTGAACTTTAAATTGGTCATGCAATTTCTTTTTGTTTTACACTATGGTCCTCCTTGTTTGAATTTTGTATATCATTGACAAATTTTAACAAATTGATTATCAAATTGGGTAGAAAAGGTTGAAATAAAAAAAATGTTTGAGGACGTAAATTTCACTGCTACATTGAATTCTCTAAATGTTTTAATATATTTTGTAACGTAATTGTAATATAATGAGAATAGTATCATCTTTAAAAAACAATATAGTGATAAACATAAAATCAAGCGCATGAATGCTTCTAATTTCAGTCCATCTTACTGTAGAAACCACGAACGAACTTCAATCTATTTCCTTCTCCTTAAAATGAAATAGTTTGTTTTCTTTATTGTATCCGTGACAGAGGAGCTTCACCTAATTTTATACATATACATCCATATCAACAAGGTGATTAAAAATACTTAATGAAATATTTAATCAAAATTTATAAAAGCCTTCACTGTTCTCCTTTTCTTCCTATTGTTCCTTGCTGCACAAAATCAACTCAAAAGGCTAATAACAGCAGGTCAGCGAATGCTGATGCTGATGTTGATTCAATGTCCTAAAATCTGAACTGAATTCCTATAGTAAAGTAAAATCACCTACACGAAAGATCACAAAATCTTCTCAAATGGATTTATCATCTTTACTGTGTTCATTTCTCAGATCATGACGTTTCTTTACACTGTTGCAAATAATGGATCTGATTATGAGAGAAACCTATGCGAATCCAAAGACATGTTTCTTTCAAGTCCTCTTCCAGGTCAGTACATCTCTGTAATTTTTGTTTGAAGAATCTACACCTCCCTGTAATTAACTATTTTAGACTTCTACATACTTTCAGCCCTGTTTTTTTGACAGCTTTGTCATCATTAATTTTATGGTCATGGTTTTTCTTGCTGCCCTTGATTTTTGGATTTTAGTTGCGCTTAGATGGTGGAATGAGCAGGGTGAGAGTGTCAGGTTTCAACTTCAAACATGATACTAATTTTTTAAGTTAAATGGTTTCTACAACAACAGCAACAACAATTTATTTTTAATGCTCATTGATTCTGTGCATCTCATGCCTTTTCCTTTTCTTTGATGCAGTCAGTCATTAGCTCGTCTGAACAAGAAGGATTCTTGGCTATATTGGTGGACATTATTCCTTAATGTGCATGCGAGTAAATAAAAATTGGATGGCTGTTGCGTATGACCCATAACATACTCATGGTTCTTCTTAGAATGACGGGTGAAGTTATTTTTGTTGCCAGTAAAAATCCTAGGAGCATACCAAAAATCTTAGATATCTGAATTGCGATAAAAATAGAGTAGAGATTCTTGTCTTATGCTCTGATTTTATTCATCTCATTTAAGTATATAACTTTGGTGATGTTTTGCCTAATACCAGGTGCGCAAGAAATAAAAAAATGTTGGGATCTTTTGTTGTTATGTTGAGATGTTGGTGTAGATGAGTGGTAAGATATGCTTATATTATGCATTACACGAAAACTTGAAGTCTGCAAGAGAGGGTGAAGAACAAACAATTTGAATTTGTCAATAGTACGGAGCAATATGGTTTCAACATGCTGCATATGATGAGGGCGATCAACGGCAAAAAAACTGTTGATTGATATGGTGAGAAATGAAGTAATGTTGTGCTATTTCTTGAAGGGCACAATATATAGAGGCATTCTAGTATTTGGACAGAAACTTAGTTGATTGTTTATCCCATGACTACCTTGGGAGAGGAAATAAAAATGAAAAAAATATTTGGTTAATTTCGTGTAAGCGTCAAGCATGGTGCCCTGCTGCTTGTACTGGGTCCTGTTTGCATTAAGTTCATGAAAATAGATAAATTACCTGTGGCTGGAAATCTCATATGCATTTCTCTTAGATTCTCTTCACTCTTAGTCTGGCACTTTACATGATTCTTATTATTATAGGCTGCTGCTTGGGTCATCCTTGGAATATTTTCAGTTAAAAGGTTTGAGGCTGATTATGTCCTTGTAGTTGCTGTTTGTGCAAGCCTCGGCATAGCAAACATTGTTGGATTCACCAAGTGCCGTAAAGGTTTGGATATTTCAAACTTTCTGTGCCAGTATTATCCAACTTTTATGCCAATATTGGGAACGTTTTATCGTGTCAATATTGCCATGTTTTTTTCTTTTGGCAGCATCTGCTGGGGATCAGATTTCAACTGAGAGTAAATACCATTCTGTTCTGACAAGTCGAGTTGTCCTAAAATTTATGCTTATTGGGAAAATTGTTACGTATTACTGCGATCACCAGAACCGTGAGAGACATTTTTCATAAGCATGTCATGAACACAATCTTTACTTGCCTTTGACGAAGATTAAGAGCTGTCTCTTGCATCATAAAAACTAGGTGAAATAAATCCTATGTCGCTCAGAACAGTAGTGTTTTGCCTGCATTACTACAGTTTAGAAGTTGCATTTTTGGAGTGGACTTTGTCTGTGTTCTTGGTTTATAATTTGATACCACACAGCATCAGTTCCTTAACATTATTAGCATGAATGATTTTACCCTCATGTTACTGTAGTTTGTTTTTCTTGGTTACTATGTGAACAATTAAAATTCCTTAAAGCATTCTTATGCAGAGCCACTTTTAAGCTTCAGTCAAAAACTAGATTTTCTTTTCTTGTACTGAAGGGTACTCTGTCCATATTCAGATGCCAAGAAGCAAATTCAAGGATTTGCATCCCAGGCTCTTGCGTCTCATTTCACATCTGCCATACAGTCTGCACTTGGTGCAGTGTAAGTTGTCTAAACAGAAATTATCCAGATATTTTACATCTTTCTGTTTCTGTGATGGCCAATTGCGGGTAAGTACCACAGTACAGTCATTTTTGGAATTTCTAAATCCCTTTTATTTTTTAAAATACACAAAGACAGTGGGAGAGATATATGTAAAGATAAAGAGAACAAAGAAGCTGCAAAAGGTTTTCCAAATTCATATGTTCTTTAATCAAAAAGTGTCATTAACTGTACTGTTGTTTGCCACTCGTTCTTATGCATTCAAGACATGAATACCATATTGAAATTCTCTGAATATGGCTGTCAGCAAGAGAGATCTATCTTGGTTGGACAGGAAATCAATTCACTAACTCATTTACAGTTAATGAAGAATACATATGACAATTGTTCTGTGATTCTCAAAGAGTTTTTAGCTAGCATTAAACATCTTAGTTTCCAAAATGGATTGTTTCCAAAATCTCATTCACTTGAATGCATGTCAAGGGATTTATTCATGAAACACTATGATTCTTCTTTACTGAGTCAGCCTAAGAGGTCTTACCTTATGGCAGCCACTTTAAAGTTCCTTAAAAGAAAGAAAGAAAAAAAAAGGATCATAGGCTATTAATGTTGTACAGCTTTTAAAAAGAATTAAAGGCAAATTTGGTTTTGGTGGGGTTACATACAGCGAACGAATAATGGAGTTAGTGGTGGACTGAATAAACCGAACTTCTGTGAAAATGTAATGCTTTTAGGCACTAATTGCGGTGTTAAGACTTTCAAAGTCAATTTAATTTACACGAATATGCTCGCAGTAGTTGGAGCTTTCTTGGCTAGAAATTCTGTTCTAGTTCTCCTCCTGTTTTTTTGTGCGGGGCGTGGGGTATTTCTCGGGGTTGGCTTGTTCATTTGGGGCTCTTGACATCGCCTTCTCTTTATCTTGACATTCATAGTCGAGCCTAAGAGCATGGTTTTGATAATTTGTTGAGACTTTACTAGTTGACATCAACGAGATTTTCACAAGAGGCCTGACAAACTTTTGCCTCTTCATTCATCCAAGTTACTTGCAAATAAAAGGGAGCTACGATAAACGAGATACAATACAATAAAGAATGCTATAAAAATGTGTCCTCCTAGTTGGTGTCAGTGCGACTCTGAGATGCCTCAGAATCCTTGACTGCTGCAAGCTGAGAATAATAAAGATAGTCGGACGTTTCCCAGCTAATCCTGTTTAACTTTAAACAACAACGAATCTTATCCACAGCTTCAACAATTTGTCAACTGAAATGCCCTTGGCCCCAGCTCAGCTCTGATGACGTCGCCTCATCGACGTCATCCTCGTTTTCCCAAGGCTCAAACTTTTAGAAAAGAATTATCATTTTCCAGGGACTGAAACAAGTAAACTGGAAAAAAAAACATACTGTGTTGCAATACCAGTAGGCCAGTACCAAGAATTTGGGGTGCTAGTTCGTTTGTGACTTGTCACATGAAAATGAAATTCATAATTACTGAGTTGCAATTAAGGTGTAGTCGTGGTCCTTCATCTAAGCACGTGCTAATGGATATGGACATGTCTTGAGGCCCAAAGTTTACGATTAAATAGCAAGCTTGCCCTGTACCAATTGATAGTTCATCTTATGAACTTTGGAAATTGGGAGTTGATATGTATATTCCAATACATGGGTAGCTGCTTTTTCTCGGATAATTAGCATATAAATTAAAAAATAATAATAAATTTACACAAAAATAAAAAAATTAAGTGAAATAACATATTTTTTAATCTCGCAATTCAAAAATACAACATATCAGAAATTCAATATATAATTGATATCATGTTTTGAACCTTAAAAATTAAATACCTATTATGATTTGTAACTTTTGAGATCAATTTAATTCATGCCACATATAATTAAAATTTAATTAATACTATGATTTATAACTGTACCATCAATTAAATTGACGTGATTGTCTTCTCAAACAAGCAAATCCAACATAGAGATGAGAGAAAAAGAAGAAGACTTTGGATTATTGTTTGTTTATAATTATGTGAATCATTTTTGTTTTTTTTTTTAATATGGTTGTAGTTTTTTTAAGTGATTTTTATTTAAAAATATATTAAAATAATATTTTTTTTATTTTAAAAATATTATTTTTGACATCAGTATATTAAAATAATTTGAAAACATCATAAATAAATTTAAAATAAAAAAAATTAAATATTTTTAAAAACAAACCGACCATTTTAACTGCCTTTCAAATTTCACACTTCCAATCACCTTCCTTGAAAACTTGCTAATTTTCAATTCCAAAACTTCATTCTCTCTCTCTCTCTCTCTCTCTCTCAAATGGCGATCTTTTCATATTTTCAGCAACAAATGAATTAATCTTCCCTCAACATATTTTGAGTCTTTTCAAGACATGGAACTTCATTCTCTCTGTGCACCAAATTAATCTTCTTTCTAGTGTAAAACTAAAACCACACTACTGCCTATAATGTAAAAACATACGAGACTAATGGTAAGGAGAAAAGGTCCCGGCTACTGTAACCAACTTATTTTGTTTTCTTAAGGTAGTATACACTCAATGATGCAGACTCAGTTACTTTAGAATTATTTTTCATCACATGTGGCATTTCTGAAACAAAACATGCTAAGTTATTGTTCTTTTAAAACATCATAATTATTTTAAAACATTTAAGAAATATTGTGTTTTTAAAATGATAAGGTAAAAGAATATTATTTTACTAATTTTTTTTTCAAATCATGTTATCCCGTAAAAAAATTTCAATTACCGTGATAATTTTTTTGCAACAAATCCCTCTTTCTCTGGGTGGAATATTCAAACGAATTTGATGAAAAATCCCGACATAATTGATGCTTGTGGTCCGAAGGAAAGTTACCTAGCTCATTTACTGTAACTTGCCAGGAATACAGCATCATGGTTGTCAAAATTAACCCTTTCCCCTATCCTTTTTCTCTTTAAGCATGTTTGATTCGTTGCATTTCGTTTTCATTGAATTATGGTTTGGTATTCTGTTTCGAGTGTTTTTAAGATACTTGTCGAAAAAATTTTAATTTGAAAATGTAACAAATTGTTTTTCAAACATAAAAAATATCAATTTAATTTTTTTTAAATAAAAAAATTCTTAATTATTAAAAACAAACTAATAACTCTCGCTTTGTTGCTCCTGAACAGAGCACCAAGTCGTGACCACCATTTGCAACAGGTAAAAGCAATTTTCCCCTACTGTTCGATCTTCCTATATCCTATACCCACACGTGATTTTATCATTGGTCATATCCTAACCCTAAGTAGGAAAGTAGCCCGATCCAAATCTCAAAATATATAACTTAACTGATCAGATTCTAGATTTGATTTTTAAAAATCATCAGTTCAATTCCTATAAACCTCAGGACCACTAGATGCTTACATGATCGTTAACTTCAAGATCTTTAAGATTAGTTGAGGTGCACATAAACTGACCCGGATATTCACGTTAATCTAAAAAAAAAACGACAAACCTAGGTCCTAAATCCATTATAAAAGCAAATGCAGAATGGGAATTTTATTGTGAATATTTGGACAAGCATCGATCTCTTTTTTTTTTTCTTGTTTTTTGAAACCGATCTCTTTTTAATTCGGAAAGCATGCATCTATCTCTTTCTTACATGTTGGTGAGACTTTGGTGTAAAATATATATTCGTTATATAAGTTCTTAATTAGACGTTCAAAGATATGGTCAAAATTACTGGATATCCCAACAATATAACCTTAATTAGTTCTATGGTGGTTCAATATTAATGACCCACGTATAGTTTAATAAAAACTGGATATATATCCTTTAGTTCAACTAATTTCTTTTAATCAAGAATAAACCTAAATGTGCATATATTAATAATTGATGCATGTATTTTTGACATGATCCTGAAAGAAACAAATTGAGTGGACAAAGCTAAAACACCTTGGATGATCAGGAGTACAAGTAGCTTTAGATTCTAAGATGTTTTTTCCTCCAGAGATTTAATTGGACGTGCTCTTTGGAAATTAATTAAACCATCTAATGCATGGAACTCATGGTAGAGAAGGTGATCTTCCTTTTGACGGATCAAAAGGAACTAGTGCCACAATAACGAAGACTAAAGGCGAGCAAGTCCTTTGGATTTATTCCTCCCTTAATCTTTTTGGGGAATTTTCTACCACACCCATTATCGGGTAACTAATGTTCTATTCGATCGACAATATTGCTTTTTGACCCTTTTGTTCTTTCTTCTTCTTCTTTCTTTCTCGATTTAATTTAGTTTTTCACCATTTCTTCAGTCAAATGTTATACAAAGTTTATGTTTCATAGAATCAATAAAGCTCGACAATCTATCTAGCGCATGATATAAGTGTTCATATAATATTAAGATAATGTTTAAAATTGTAACCGTGGTTGTTTTAATATATTTTAAATATAAATACATTAAAATAATTTAAAATTATAAAAAAATAAAAATATTTTTAAAACACAGAAAGAAAAACATTCCAGCCCGTGATGTATCTTAACAAGGAACTTTCAGTACTATAATTAAATCCCTAATGGACTTGTAGTCGTTCACAGCCATATATGGGATATATGTATGGTGCTGAAGGAATTCGTAGCTGTGGAAAGTAGGGGTTCTGGAAGACAAAAGTTGAGACATTGGATACGTGTCAAAAGGAGAGAATCTGTTCTTTTCTTTGTTGGTCTTTTATTCTTGTACCTGTCCCCCCTGGGGAGTAATTAGATTAATTAAATTTAGGCCTAGAATCATTCCTAATGAGACTTCATTCAATCATACTTTAGAAAGTTCTTCAGCCTTTAATGCACTCGCAAATGATACATGGCTTACTATGTCGAATTTCATCAATTTGTGCCAAAAGCTTCAAATATTATAGCCTTTTGGGAGGATGGATAGATAGATTATGCACTTAATTTAAAGTGAATTAACCAGTGGATATTATTTTTTTAGTTCTTACCCGGGTATTCTTATACCCTTTTAAAGAATGAGACTAATTCTGTTCGGGATTCGTGGTTGTTCCTCCCGTGTTTTTTGTGGATCGAACTTGTATTCTCATCTTTGCAGGGATATAATAGTATCTTGACTGTTAGACTAACATTTCATTAATCCCGTGAATACTATTATCAACCTAATTGTAATCTCAAATTTGGCTTGGGAGGAAATTAACTAAGGTGGAAGAAAATTTACTGCTTGGAGGAGCTTATTTTTCAAGTTCACTAGGAAATCCAACCAACTGATACAAGATTTCTATAAATAAAAAGGTGAGAGAAATATACTAATTTAATTAAATACCTCATCATCCTTTTACTAAATATATCAATCAAGACCTCAAATAAATAACCATTTAAATTATAAACTCAATGAGTATACTATATTATTTTAAACACCCAAGATTTACACAGGTTCATCAATTTCTATATTTTTTATTTTCTCACATTTCACCTACATAACCAATATTAACAAATTTATTCCACATAATTTCACCATCATAATTAAACACACTAACATCATTGTAATAATTAAATTTAAGTATAACAAGATTATTTAAAACACCAAAACTTACATAATTCCACCACTTTCTGCATTTCTATTTTTTTCCCCACATTTAACCAACATTTACCAATTTTTTCCACATAATTTTACCAACAAGATTAAATACACTATCATCATCACACCAATAAAAAAAAAATGTCAGCACAACCTCCAACACCATCATTTTCACATCTGGACTGTGCAAATTCCAACAATTAACAGTAGAAACTCAAAACCCAATAATCTAACAAACAAATAAACAATTCCACAAAACCAAATCTCCCACGTAATTTTCATACTGTCATTTCTATAATGAGGAAGATACAGTGAAAATCATTATGAAAATTTTTTAATGTAAATAAAAGGATGCTGGGTGATAATAGTGTTTTTTTTAAAAAAAAAAAACTCTAAAAATTAAATTATTGACTAAACTGGATCTAATAATCTCAGTTAATTTAATTAATAATATGGTAAAACAAAAAGGACAATAACAACAAAAAAATCAAACAAAACAAATAACTCAAGTTAACCAGCTAAATCCATGACTGACATATAAGATCAAGATAATCTCATAAAAAAAAGAGAAAAAATTAATTAAGCTTGATCCCTAGAAATCCAGTATTGAAGAATGAAATTAAAAAAAAATCAATTTAAAAAAAAAAACCTAAAAAAATACTTGAGTCAACCCGAGCTAACCTTTCAAACTTGTGATCCATATCCAAAGACGAGGATTACTCCATAGAAGGCAAGCCTAAAACAATCATGAAGTTAAATTCTTGATCAACAAAATGTTGGGGAATTATTTTCAAAAAGAAAGTTTCAATAAAAAATGATGAAAAATTAAAAAACTAGCAATTAAAAAAATAAAGAAAAAATTTGACATAAAAGTAAAACGAAATCACATGTTAAGAGATGAAATTGAAAAATAAATTCAATTAAGAAAATGATTAAAAAAAACAATCAAAAGAATAGTGATCAAATTTGACAAATAAAAAAATCTAAAGATGATGAAATTGAAAAGTTTTCAATTTTATAAATTATTTCAAATAAAAAAATAGTAATTAAAATAAGAGGGACCAAATCAGAAGAAAAAACAAATTAAAGGTCTACTTTGAAAATTTGAAGGGTCGGATATGGAAGTCGAGGAGGAGAGAGAAAAAAAAGAAATAAGAAAAAGAAAGGTTGTCGATGCCAAACCAGAGATTCGTATGCCACATAGACCTCCTAGTGATGGAAGGGCTACCAAGATGATTCGAACACCGCCATGAAAGTTACCGTTGGCAGTGAATACCTCATCACACACCATACAAATAGTGCAGGAACTTTCCACATGCTAGCGCAATCCACATGCTAGAAACTTTTTCTTTTTAAATTATATTTATATTTATTTAAAGACCAAATTATCCCTAAGTAAATTTAATTATTATTAAAAAAACATGATAAAAATACAAAAAAAAAGCTATTGGATGCTAGTTAAAGAAGTTTTAAGGGTAATTTAATGATTTTCTTATGCTTAAAAGGGGAAATGTAAAAGAAAAGACCCTAGGCTCCAGATAAATAATTTTTATTTTTAAAAGTAATTTAATCATTTTGTTGTGAATAAAAAAGTTAAAAGAACAAATTTTTTTTATTAATTTGATAATAACTAGTTAACATTGTGGAAAAAACAATTTCACCCTTAATAAATAGTTAATTGATTTTTTTTATATAAGAGTAAAATGGTAATTGTACTATTTGTGGTGAATACAATATGTCTAGGGACGCATTGAATCTTCCTTAATAAATTTGTGGTGAATACAATTTCACCCTTAATAAATAGTTAATTGATTTTTTTTTATAAGAGTAAAATGGTAAAATGGTAATTTTAATATGTACATATGTGTTGAATCTGAATATTTTTAGATTCACTTATAACTTAGTTTTCTTTGCTAATTTTGTGTTTGTTCTTAATTTTATTTTTTTCATCCTTGAGAAAAAAAAGTAGGAGAAGGAAAAGTGAAGTGGAAAAATGGTAAAAACTGATGAGAAAAGAAAGTACTTTTTTAAAAAAAAAACCACTTGAATGAAGATGATGAACGTAAACTAATCAAAGAATCATGTAATTATTATCATAGGAATTAGTTAATTAATTAGCTTTGACAAAACTATAAGAACTCAGACAGTTATAATAAACTCAATTTTTTGGAATCCTTTCTTTCACCTGCTTCTTGATTTTGGTTTTTTCAGCAGCAAACAATTTTTTTGGAACAGTGCGGTTTCTTCACGGTGCCCAGTGGATAGGGGAGACACTATCTTGAAGCACCAGAGGCTAAGGAGCTTGATATAGTGGTCGGTCACACAAATGTATAATCCTCGTTGAAACCATGGGTTGTCATCATCGTCACATGTTGCAAAACATTAATTGCAAGACATCCGAACACCTTGAAAAAGAAAATGAAAAAAAAAAAAAACAAAGGACGATGATGATCTTGACATCTTAAAAAAGGGTAGCACTCAGCACTCATCTTAGAATGCTTCACACGCACAAAAACAAATCATCTTTGGACCATGGTTTTCATCATATGACAATACCCTCCAACTTGTGCCAGTGTGCATCTGTTAGAAATGTTGAAAAGTCAAGGGGTCAAACTCCATACGTAAGGATATTCTAAAAAAGATAAGAAAACTTTATAATTTGTACAATAGTAAAGTTGACCTAAGCATGATAGTTAACTAGTTACGCGTTGGACCAAACATGCTAATCTAGTTGAAAAATAGATTATAATATTAGTAATTAAATTTGCTCTCCCTCGGTTTTTTTCCACTTGGCCACACTCTATATATAATACTCCCTTATCTATGATCAATTGTCCTTCAAGACTAATCCACACTAGAATCCCCCCCCCCTCTCATTCTACCCAAAACCCAAAA
>Ga0307518_10000104_pt1 | contig 59125 bp, 80 predicted proteins | sample 25_EM_MG_FD_203889 | JGI IMG/M metagenome (GOLD analysis project Ga0307518, IMG submission 203889) | Populus trichocarpa ectomycorrhiza microbial communities from riparian zone in the Pacific Northwest, United States - 25_EM | ecosystem: Host-associated > Plants > Roots > Unclassified | place...
GTTCGCCCCTGGCCAGGCCACCCACCTGGGAGTATTAATGGTGACTTCGACGGCCCCTCACAGACCAGGGTGAGGATTCAGGAAATCATGAATAGTGTCTGCTGCAGTTATACCCGAGTCAGCTACGTCGTCAGGTAGATTTCGTTATCTGTACGTGAACGACGGCCCACCATGGCTTGTGGGCCTGAGAATGTGTGATCCACCTGTGTTCCGTACTTCGATAGGTCTCTTGGGTATCCATTCGAATTGATTTCGCGCGGCGATGCTGCATGCAAAGGTCAGGGTATGGTGGTACTTTTACAGCGGCGATAACTGACTGGGCTTCAGTATCTGCGGTCTTGGAGCTGGCGCACTCAACGCTGCTTCAAATAAATACCTGAGCACCGTTGTGACTGTTACATGGAATAGGGAGGTTAGACAGGAACATGGTACAATACGGATGCATCTTGAAATGGTAGAAACCCTGCTATCATCTTCGACGAGCAGCGGTAGTTCTTAAAGTCAGGATTTCCCACTGTCTTCGCTTTCTGGCGTTAATCCCCTCAGGCTGTGAGTCCCCTGGCAGGATGGAAAGGATACGAAGTTTCCTCATGAGCTCCAGAGAGTCGTCTACTTCCCCCTCTTCCCCTCTATCCTGCTCCAAAACGTCATCTCCCGCTATATCAATGTTCCCACTAATTACATCTTCCGGCGTTGCTTTGGGACCAGCAGGTCGCCTGTTGGCTGAAAAAAAAGAAAATGGCGCCACCACTGCAGATGATAGGAATGCAGAAGCATCGTCAACAAGTGAACGCGGCTTTTGCATGGGTATTGCAGACATGATATATGTCCTCTGTCTCCAAGTGCCTGTGGCATTTCCGGTGGCAGGAGGATATGCAGGATCACATGTGAACGAAACTGAAATCTCCCGTGTTTTGGAGTTGTACAAAAATCGTGGAAGCGGGTGGGAATAGGCATTTGGATATGGCTTTGATACCGGCCTTCGATGCCTGAGGACGAGCCGTTCAATGTCTTGAAGTCAACTACAGCATGAACACTATGCAAGGACGTCTAACCTAAATGATTGCTTACCCTCTACGTCGATAGCATGGCCAGAAGCCCTGCAGCATAGCGCCCCGGACGAATCGATGAAGAAAACCTACAGAATAATGGACGTGAACAGAGGGTAAGCTTGCTCCAGCAGTGGGCGTCAAACCTGATTGTTGGCGTCCGGGTTCCTCAAGCCTGTCAATGCCTGGGTTAGACTGGACAAAGGTATACCGTCCTGCACTCACTTTCAACAAGGGAGTGCTCCTTTTCAGGCCAGAGGACGACTTCCGTCCCGTCTTCTATTGCATCTCCACTGACATCCCATAGGCGACCAGTTGCGATGGATCGAATTACGAAGTACCCCGGTGGGAACCCAAACAGCTGCGCATCGGTGGCCATCAACTGCTTGGTTCCTACAGGAAAGAAACCGGAGTCAGGCGCTCGACAAGTACGACTCTTTAAAGGGGTTTCTCTAAGTCAGAGTCTTACATAATACATAACGTTACACGGAACGATCTAAAACACAACACTAGATCTAGTCTTCATCGACATCGCTGTCGGACGGAAACCTTTGAGACATTCTTCTCCGTGTTCGTCGGGTCTGGTCTTCAACTCGTAATTTCTCAGTCCAGTCCTCCAGGGAGTGCGACATCTTGGAAAGTCCTTTCCACTCATGACGCGCTACAACACTTCCCCCAACATGCGAGCCTTCCCAACCTACGCTCATCAAAACGGGTTCCTATAGACACATAAGCTGAAGGATGTATGACCCGCGGAAAAAACACTACCATTGAGCTCCAACTAACGTCACGAACACAGACGGTCTCACGAGATCCAGTTAATGGATCGGGTTCAGGACTAGATGGCTCAAATGACATAGGCAACGTCTGAGCACGATCTAGGATCTGGACGATACGGCCATCGAGTGACCAGATCTGTATAAACTACTTGGTGCAGTTTACCATTGATTGTGGCCGTGATAAATACGCACGTGGATTCTTCCATCAGCGGAACCAGAATATATGTATTTGCCACCGGTGGTCTCCGCAGGACTAAAGTTACAGCGAATGAGCGTTCGCAAGACAGCATGACCTCGGTAGGTCATTACGCTGCAATCATTTGGGTGCGCACGGTATGTGGGCTTGGGATAATGCCCATATCTTTGATGATGTTGAATCAGGTGTGGACAGGGTAAACCGGACTTACCTGTAATCATAGTTAGGACTTCTGAAATCCCTGTCGCAGATCTTGTCAAAGTTATCACTGCTGCACATTTTGCGCAGATCCCACAGCCGAAGAGCTTGGTCCTTTCCGTTTGAGATGATGTACCTACCATCCCCTTTGGCTGATACGTTGGTTATACCTTCTGTATGTCCCACTAGAATACCTGACGGCTTCGGTGACGCTCCCAACGAACGTCTATCCCTGTTGGACGGCATCCGCAGATGGACCGTGACCAGGATCGACCAACTTACCAGACTTTGATAAAAGTATCATCGGAAGCACTGACCAGCACGTTTCCCGAAGAAGAGTCAGCCCAGCAACAACTATTCACATCATCCTCATGAGCATCAATCTTTACTGTTCTCCTGTCTGCCAAAAGATCATATACTGAAAGAAACTTAACCAAATGTTTAAATCAAACACCCGAACATACCAAAAATGTGGCCACTACCTCCGGCGATTACTTCATTGCCATCAGCAGAAAATCTACAGCTCCAAATTCCGAAAGCATCTTCATCGTAGTGACCCCATAAGGAGCGAGCTTGTCGTCGTGGTTGGTCAGCAAACCGTATCGGCGTCTGTACAGTGGAAGAATCTAATGTACTGGCCATATATACCGTTGGTGTCTGAAAACCATGAGCACGAAGTTAGTCCCTAACTGAGCTTTTGCTCACAATTGAGGAGTAAATTAGCCTATTATAAATATAATTGAGCAATGGTCCAGGATCTCTTTCCACTTCGTGCAACCTACCTTTCATTGTCTAGACTTAAGTGGGAATCGGTGATTGTCCATCTACCTCGGTGACCTTGAATAGTTTTGAGTACTTTGAGTGTAGACTCGTTGTCGTGATCATTGTCATTCCAGTTAGATGTAGCAGGTCGCATGATGCGTTGGCGTCGTCTAGTGCGCTTCAATGGTGGTGCTGCCATATCATATACTTGGAGACGGAAATCTACACACACAAAAATTAACTTGCAAACCTTGGGGTCCTAACCCGTACCTACCTTGACTACATGTATAATAGAACGACGAGTCTACGTACTCGCTGTGGTCAGTCAGTGGGAAGAGTAAAGAACTTAGTGAAAGCACCTCGCGAAAACTGGCCAACATAAAGATTGGCCCCATGAGAGGCGACCGCGGTTCCATTGCTGTTTGGTATGAGATCCTGTGGAATGATCTTCCATACCGGTAGCCATTTCCTCCAGATGTTACATACTCACGCCCATCAATTCCTCTCTTTGAATACCATTTCCCCTGGAGGATCTGTCCAGGAGAACCCGGGAGACGTTCTTATGTCCCTTCTGCGTCTTCAGATGGCTGATGACACGGCCAAATTCACCGCTCAACAAGAGGTTTACTCCCGCTACTTGGGGTTCCTTGTGCGGGGAAAACCACTGCTCATACCAAGGCGTTGAACGGTAAACTCCCGGTATATAGTCGTCGTCGTCGTCGTCGTCTCCCTCGGCAATAGACGCCGATCCACCACCACGAAACAATCCCATGATATTACCATATGGCCACGTTGTCGCAGTTCGCTGAGACGACTCGCTAGGTTGCAATTGCTGCAGGTCGAACAGGTCTGGAACAAAGGAACAATATTTTTAGCGGCAGATGCACTACCATCAAAGTGCCTACATCGCAAAATCTGCGATATTGAGGAATTGTCGCCCGGTACAGCAAGGCCTTCTTCATTGTCAATCTCCAGCTCAAAGGCGTCCTCGTCATCATCAAGATAAGCGTCAGGACTTTCGTACGCCCGCTCGTCGTCATCGGACGGCGTGTCGACGACGTCAAAGGTGGACGGATCTGCCATGATGATGGACTGCTGTTAACTCAAGACATCTTTGTTTTCTAACTCCGCCATTCTACTCTCAACATGAAGGCCCCCATTACCATCACCGCGGATGAAGTCAACTGTCTCATCCTTGCCTATTTCCAGGATTCTGGTTTGTCTACATGTGATGCTCATTGCGCACACTCTTATCCCCTTCAGGCCTTCAACATTCCGCGTTCACTCTTCGTATGGAGGCCCGTCTCGACCACTCTCAACACATCAAGAAACCTGTTCCGCGTGGAGAGTTGGTCGAGCTCCTCGGCAAAGCCCTTTTTTACAGCGAGGTAGAGGCCCATTGGAGGAGTGACAGCCTTGCAACCAACTGCAAGGCCAGCTTCTCTCTTCTAGAACACCATGTCTGCTCAGCCGATGTTGAAGAGCCTTCCGAACCCACACGAATCAATGGCCAACCAGGCTCATTAAATGTAGCAGGAGATAGTGTTAGCAAACGAAAGTCTGCTACGCCCTTTAGCGAGGACGGACGCGTTGAAAAGCGTGCTAGGAAGGAAGCTGAAGAGAAGGAGTCAGCAATGAGCATTGACAGTGCGTTCTTCATTTCACGACAGGCTCTTGTCACGAGAACTTTCCTACACAGCTTCACCCAAGACGACCCCGAAGGAGGGGAAGTCGCCCTCTGAGCTGCAACCGTCACTTTCCGAGAGTGCTGTCAAGAAACGCAGGTCAAAACGAGTCTCTTCGGTCGTGGATCACAAAGCAGAGGGAATATGCGTATTGCGAGCCCATGCTTCAGAGGTAAGATTCTTCCCAAAGGCAATTCAGTCCCGGTCAACAAGTGTGTTCAGGTTTTTGTGGCTTCCTGGAATCCAGTGATCCCAGGAAGCTTGATAACTGGGTAGGCAATATGCCTGGTCCGGTGACCATTGTTTACCCTTTTCTAGTTCACGGGATGCCACAGTCATCTACTGGGATATCCCCATTGCTCCGCACGATATGTCACTCAGCTATCCACCACTCCCTACCATGAAGCTCAGTCTCACCAACAATTCTCAAGCTGATCTAACCTCCCTGGACTGGAATCATGACGGGTCACTTGTAGCCATTGGGTCATATGACTCGGTGCTTCGGATATGCCATGCATCAGGCAAAACGCATATGATTGATGATCATCACAAAGTAGAGAGCAGCTGCTACATTCTTTCTACTTGCTAACGCTGTGCAGGGCCCAGTGTTTGCCGCCAAGTTCTCACCCACTGGCCAATGGATAGTTACCGCGAGCCTGGACAATACGTCGTGTGTATGGGACGTGAAAAGCAAGACGCTACATCGGCAATATCGAGATCACGAAGGTCTGCTTTCATCCCATAGATTCTTATGGAGCATTCATGAGGCATTCGTTGGAAGCTTGTTGTCTAGATGTGGAATGGCTTAATGATTTCACATTTGCTAGCGGTGGAAGCGACCGTGTGATTCACATTGTTTCTCTCTACTCAACCAAGTCACTATATGCGCTCAGGTTTGTTGTGATTCTATGCTCGCTGTCAACGCATCCTCACAGATTTCCCACAGGGGCCATACTGGCGAGCTGACCATGATAAAGTGCAACCCATCTCGGACTCGTCTAGCCTCCTGTTCGGATGATGCCACTGCACGAATTTGGAATTTAGAAACCGTCGCAGACGAGCCACCTGTCCCCGTGGTCTTGATGGGTCACACACGATGCGTTACCTCCGTTAAGTGGTGTCCCGCCATTGTTTCGGGGGCTCACGAGCTCGTCGCCACGTATGTCTCCGAGTGAGCACTCGAGAGTTTTGCCTGCTTATTTCGTTGTTCGCAGGGCTTCTTTTGATCTAACAGCGCGACTGTGGGATTCCGTTACGGGGGACTGCTTACGAGTATTTACGGATCATACCAAGTATGTCTATTCAGTTTCATTCAGTCCTGACGGGTCCTACCTGGTAACTGGTGGCGGCGATGGCCATCTATTCATGTACGATGTCAAAGTCAGTATGCTTTTTCCACCATGACACAGAAGACTAATAATCTCCAGACTGGCGAGAAGATATGGTCATGGTCTTCTGGCGTGAAGTCGGGCATTTTCGAGATAGACTGGAAGCAATGGGGAGAAACTAGTCTTATTGCTCTTGCCACAGAGCATCGTGCGGTTGTCGTCATTGACCCAACAAAGTTATCTGCTCTCATGCAAACCAAGAGTGATGTTTAGTACTCGTAATGTACTATTTTGTGCTTCCTTTATTAGTTCCTTCCTAGTGTTACATAACGTGCCGAAGGATGACGTAGTCAGTCTGGCGTGACGTCAATGCACAGCTCAATGACCCCGATCTTCTTATTCGACAGTGTCGCTCTCCGACAGGTTCGCCATGCTGATCTTCGGACTGTCCATCGCGCTCAAGCCAGCAGTGTGTCGCCATGTTTTTGTGGTTGGTGCACGATCCAGAGCCCCTGTATTCTCAGCCACCTTGCCCAAGTCAAGCTTCAGCACATTGAGGAATGTCGCACAAAAGCGCTCTTCGTTGTTCGCACCCGGGCTTTTCGCCCGTTCTATCACAACAGATACACATACGGTCACCACAGCTTCATCAGAGGAGGCATGGAAGCGATTCGGAATTACAGCTGTAGGTCATTACAGCTGCGCAACTTGATTCCAGTTTGATATTCGTGTACTAGGCGGCCGTCGCCGGAACTGTAATCCTCGCAGAAGCCTTCTTGAACAGAGATACGAGAGATCCGTTGAGCCCTGCCGAGCGGTCATATCTTCACGATAGCTTCAAGTACACTGGAGCTGGTCTTATCCTTACCGCACTGACCGCAAGGGGCATGTTCAGGTCTGGAGCTACATTCAGAATCATGGCAGCCAATCCATGTGAGTCCGAGGTCAACACAAGCATTTTTCTTGTTGTGTACGGATGCCTCTTACAGGGTTGGTCCTTGGTGTGAGTCTCGCTGGGAGCATCGGTACCATGATGGGGGTGTACTACACTGCCCCCGAGAACACCGTACAAAAACACCTTTTCTGGACGGTAAGTAGGGCACTCATGCAGTTTGTCGCAAGCTGAAATTAGTCGAGGCGTTTAACGTCTGCCAAGGGGCAACTCTAAGCCCTTTCTTCTTTTTCAGTCCAGCATTACTCTCCCGTGCCGCACTCTATACATGTGGAGTGGTAGGCTCACTGTCCTATGTCGGTGCCACTGCTCAGTGTGTCCACTTCTCCCCTTGTGGTATCGTATTTATTTACTTGAAGACAGAACCGAGAAGTACCTTTATATGGGGGGCCCGCTTCTTGCTGGTGTGACTGTCGTGGCGCTTAGCTCTCTGGCCCCCATGGCCCTCCCCCTTGGCCTACGGGGCCTTGCTATCGCCGAGTCCTTGTCGATCTACGGAGGCCTAGCCGTTTTTGGTGGCTTTGTACTTTACGAGTAAGCACAAGTTCGTTACAGGCCCTTTACTACTAATGAATTTGTGCCATAAGCACCCAAAAGATTTTGCAACATGCGCGAGCAGCGCAAATGGGTCTGATCACACGAGACCCCTTGAAGGAGGCTATTTCCCTCGAACTGGACATGCTTAACATCTTGTGAGTCCACCGTGCTGTGATGGATATCGGGTTAACACGCCTTTCGCAGCATCCGTATGGTGCAGCTCCTCGCAAGGCGTTCGGACAATAGGAGGTAGTGAGCTTTCCAGACTTGTATTTCAAACTTACATTTTTGTTCTCCCTGCTCTGTCATTTGCGCTGGTGATTTGTATCCGTTCACGTATCATGTATTAGCTTATCGATTACACGAGTGTCCATATCAATCATGAGCTTACCCTGCCCAAATCGCCAAGAAGGGTGAGAAATGCTCCTGGATCAATAATCTCAGTTCCGCCATAAGTCAATCGCCTGCCAGTCTTTGCAGCCCATTCCTCGAGATTACCGTACTCGACGTAGCTCGCTCCCCCAACAACGAAGACCATGCCTTCGGCGAAAGCCATTCGTCTAGCTCGTCCATTACCAGGTGGAGCGCCCGCCACATTCGTGCCACCAGCTATACCCGTTCCTGCTTGAGTGTGTCGAGGTCCACGGGGGTCGAGGAAGACGTATTCATCTGTTTCGGCCAAGGACTGGTTGGACGCTGCAGAAGGGTCCATCAGTGCTTCCGTAAGACGGGTCACAGGGAACAGCTTGTTCGCAGGAAGGAAATTCTTCACGCCCGAGATGAGATTTTCGAGACCACCTTCTTTCAGTCGATCTGTTAACTGTCGAAGATAAAATTAAGGCCAATCGAAGGAATAAACCGCTGGAACCATCACTCACCCTGTTCCCAAGCGCCGTGAAGCCACGGAAGAGTTCACCCTGCCCGCTTCCGAGAACTGGTGTCGAAGTTCCTCCGACGGCCATAGGCACGGTCATTCGGGAAATATCCCGCATACGGCGGACGTACTCGAACGCCGCGGTATCCACTCCAGCATTCTTCAATTCTTTCTCGAGTTCGGCAATGTCATCTTTTGACACTACGTTTTCAGGGGAAGAGATGTAAAAGACCAGGACGAGGCGGAGCTTATCTTCAGGCGCGAAAGCACCATCTTGCCTGGGCGCACGCAAAGTTTCCAGGATCGACGCCACCGTCTAGAATAGTAGATGAGTCCCATAACAAATGAACAGTAAGCATGACAGACGAACGTGTTTGTTGATAGCTTCTTCAAGGCTGAATAATTCATCTAGACCCCGTTTTTTGATCTGTTCCAGCAGTGCAGTGGCGATGTTCATGTGGGTATCCAGAGTCGCCTTGCGTGCAGTCAGTTCCGGAAGTTGTGTAATGGCAGTCTTCAAGTGCGCCGCATTTGACGACAAGTCCCTGCCATGCCAGATAAAATGTGGCTGTGGCTAAGGAAAGTGAAAGAAGCTCACAACTGTGCAATGTCATTCACATCGCTGATACCTGTTGAACGCGTGATCTCCGCGGCGTCCTGCTTATACTTGTTCAATTCAGCGTCGATCTCTTCTGCGACCTGAGGGAACGGATTCGCCGCGTTCTTGGCCCAGAAGAAGTCCTTTGAGTCCAGATCATAAGAGCGTTGCTGAGGCTGTGTCACCATGACGCGATTGAGTTTCATATCCAGACAGTCGGACACGAGGGCCTGGTATGTCCACCCATGAGAGACCATAGGTACAAGATCGACATTTCTGTCGAGAATGAGGAGCACTACGGAACTTGATTTAGCAATAACAAGTATGATCGATGGAAAGCTTACGAGGACGTTGCAAATTGGACAGTCCGGATGAATCCTGAGAAAACAGGGAGGTCGTCGTCCCTTGGGTGCGTGACGAGGAGAGTAATGCGTCTCGTATTTTGACCTCGAGTCTTCTGGCTACCATTTCTGCCGCATTTCCTTTGGGAGCACGGATGATGGGCACATGTCCTGTGTATCTAATTTGAGCGACTCCATACGAGGGGGCACGTGTGCTGACAACAAACCTGCCGTGACGACGGCGCTAAACAGACCAATTGCTATTCGTTCGACCTCAGTATCTATCTGTTGTTCGGTCGAAGCTGGGGAATTGAGGAGCTTGTAGGAGTAGTGAGGTTTAGGTGGAGACGGCCCAGGTTGCTGGGGAGGGGGTGGAGAAAGCAGGGAGAATAACGAAGATGACGGAGCGATAAACGATAGATATTGATCAACGACCTATCGCATGGTTGTCAAGTGTAAATTAATTTGTGAGAAATTACCTGCGAACCTGCTCCACCAACTCGCCAGTGGCTGCGCTAGCCACGGATGCTGCAAGGTCTTCTAGAAGTGCTCGTGGCAAGGGTTCGACGAAGTTGAGGTGGAATGACTCGTATAGACACTTGTCTAGATCCTCAGCTATACGACGGATGTTGGTCAATGTAGGGGAAATGAAGTATATTGCAGGGACATCAGGTAAGGGGGGACGCGTGGAATGCAGCTGACTAGCATTTCGTTAGCTTGCTTATCGACTCCATAGATTGGGAAGATGTAAGTACACGTGTAGTGTGACTCCAACATCGCGGAGATCTTGGACACGAAGGACAGTCGCGAAGACGTCTTTGGTTTGCTGGTCGAGTACCAAGACCTTCCATACCAGGGGGGCGATTGAAGAAGGAATTTTCGAAAGGTCTGAAGACTTGGCTACGGTCGAACTTGCTGGGGTTGTGCTCTGCTCAGATGGGTTATTTAGATTGAGGAGTGTGAGCAATGCCTCTGTCTGTGCTTGTTGCAGGGTTGTTGCTGCTGTTGCCTTGGGCATCCGATGAGGGAGAGATCAATGGAAGCAGACATTGCGTGCGTACATGTTTGAGGGCAGTGCTAACCATCCCAGCTCGTCAGTACTTGCACTTGGTCGCTGCAGACTAAGGGCCACGTGGCGGTGTAGTCAAGAGAACATATCCAAAAGCGGATCAGTGGAGTCGTTGGCACTCCACTGGCGGCAAATCCACCTCGAATGAGCTTGTCTTGCAATTCAGAGTTGCTATGCTGATCATGGAACCGCTGGCCAGACCAAGCTGTAGACTCTGGCGAGTCTCAACTGTGTGTTATCTGCCCGAGAAAACCAAGTCTCCGTCGTGTGGAGCACCGAATGTCATGGCATATTGTTGCGGGCAGTCCACTGATCCGAGACGCTTATAAGATCCATTGTCACCTCCATTCCCCCCCCACTTCTGTTAACCTCCCTCACGACCAACAATCCCTCCATGTTCTCAGAACCGCCAGCCGTGTTCACTGTGTCTCACCCCGAGTATGCCCAAGACCCTTTCCAGTCGTATTCTCGCTCTCTCCATGACTACACCCTCAGGCTCTGGACAGAGTCAAGAAGGTTGGCCGAAGAGAAGGCCCGTAACAAAACCGCTCGCAGGGAAGGGGGGGCGTCTCGGAGAAGAACGGAGTCCGACTCCTTTGTGTCTCATCCACAGAGATCAATATCCCACAATTGACCGTCCCCATGCAGTGCATAGTGTCTCCAGGTGGGTGTCGCCAATCGATGCATATTGTCCACTGACGGAAGCCCGTCACGGCAAGGTCAGGGTGGTCGCCAGCCTATCAGCTAGGCGTTTCTCCACTCCATCCTGTCATGTAGTACCTGTCCCAGCCAAACTAGCTTGTGCAAATGGAACACTTCGGGTCGCGTCCGTTAACCACTGTGTGTCGTCCTCGAGTCGTTCAATTGCCAGGGTCGAGTGGGTTATGCATTCACTCAGTCACTTGATATTTTATCGTCCAATTGCGACCCGTTGTGATGGAATAATTCCGAATACATCTTGTACCATAGGTTATGATTTACTGCTGTCTTGCTATGTCATATTTGTGTCTGCATCCTGTTGGCCAGGTCTGCACCGCTGCAGTGAATATTGGCACGCCAGAGTTGGGAGGATTCGTACGTACGGAACGGTGTGCACGCGATGGCCACCTTGGAGCTATCTAAGACGACCATCGTGAGCTCCCCGCACAAAGGGCGAGAGCAGCTAACGTTGTACATGCACGTTCGTTGCGCAACTAATGCCATGTCGTAAAAAGACCCTGGACTAGCGGTGGACGTTCGCATTTACTTACCATCACCGACAGGATGCCTGCATGCCGCCCTCGAATGCAACTTCTTGCTGGTGTCGTGTGTTATCTGCTGGCCATGGCCACTGTAAATGGTCAACCATCAGCGTATACTGTCCCCGGCGCCTTCCCTACCTCTCTTTATTCCAAATACTACAATAATCCTACTGCGACTACTGCCCAACCACAGCCCGTTATTTCCGACCCCGTCACTGTAAGTCAGACTCATCCCGTTGAGAGTGACCAAGAGCTAACCTTCCTCGTCCTTAGCACAAGAACTTCCCCTTCCCGTTGACGGACCCAAATAATATCCCTCAGGTATTACTCCACCTACCGCCTTTGGTCTAGTCTCATCTCAGCATCATTTCAGAATAACACCGTAGATCCTCACCCCCTCCCTCCAACTGCGTCACCCTCCCAGCTTTTACAACAAGCTATTACCCAGATCAAGTCGATTGCTAGCAATGCTGTATTTGCAAACAACAAATGTACAGGTTGTCAAGCTTCACTTGAAGTCGCAAAGTTTCTTGCTTTGGCTGCTCCTAACCAGGGTCCAAATCTCGCAGTGGCCCTATGCGAGTACTTCAATTTCTCCTCCAATTGTGTCGCGAATTACGGCCCCCTCGCTCTTGGTCCAATTTTCACCCAAGTTCTTTCCTATGCCGACGTTGGGGGGTATGATGGCGAGGTCAGTAATCACGTCTTGCATCTCGGACAAACTGTCTTTACCGTCCCCTCAGCTTATTTGTTCCGAATTCCTGCGATTGTGTCCCCTTCCGACAACTTCACCCCTTGATCTCAGTGGCTGGTTTTCCAAACCAAAGCCCAATCCACTCCCTCCCCTAAAGAAACCCACTGGACAGCGTCTCAAGGTGTTGCACTTGTCCGACCTCCACATTGATCCTCGTGAGATGGAGATGCTTGTCATGAATTGACTACTTGCCCTATGTTTATTCACATGACAGGTTATGCGAATGGTGCTGAGGCTAATTGTACCAGCGGGCTATGCTGTCGTGAGAATGCGTACAACTCCCATAGCCCTCATACGCCAATTCTCCCCGCTCCCCGTTTCGGATACTTCCTCTGGTGAGTCAAACACCATTATTGACAACGCTAAATTTCCACTGGAATTCCCCACCAGTGATTCACCATATGCCCTCATTGCGGCTGTATTGGAGGCCATCCCACCTTTGACAGGAACAGAGACTACTGGTTTCAATTTCACCTTGTTAACTGGTGACCTAGTCGCACACGATCCGGATTACCAGTTGTCCAGGTGTGTGCAACAGTCCTTCCACTCTGCGTCTCTTGCTCACCAGTCGCCAAGGGCTTACAATGAATATGCGGAAGTAATACAATTCAGCTGTCTTTTGGGCATTTCTCACCTCCTACGTAATAGGTCGTTCTGTTCGACCTTATCAAACGCATGTTAGGACTGGGTCCGGTTTACGCAACGCTTGGGAATCATGACAGTTACCCCTCTGATTTAGCGGCCCCACTTTCTTTAGATGGTGACCTAGGTGGCCAATTCAGTTGGTGCGTCAGTCGCATGCCCTGCGACAATAAAGACCGAGGTTCCCAAATAGGCTGTATGATCATGTCACTGCCCTTTGGGAATACCAAGGTTGGCTGCCAGCTGCCGAGGTCGAATACTCGCGGGCGCATTACGCAGCGTATATGATCAAACGGGTAGATGGATTAAGGATTATCAGCTTGAACACCAATTTGTGTGAGTCCGCTGAAGTGTCAAATGGTGGTGACCAACGTGTTCTTGACAACTCTAGGGTATCGGTGAGTTTTTTTACGCAATACCAGACATCACCTCCCCTTATCAGATCTAACAGAGCAAACTATTTTAATTATATCAATGCCTCTCATCCTGATACGTCTGGCATGATGAGATTCCTCGCAGATGAGCTACAATCGGCAGAAGATGCAGGTGATCGTGGTAAGTGTGCTATGCATCTGGAACTCTCCGAAGTTAACGTGAATATAGCGTGGATCATTGGACACGTTCCTAGCGGTTGGGATGGCACAAATGGACTGCTTAACCCGACAAATCTATGTTAGTAATCGTGTTTCCTTCTAGCAACCGTACGACTGATCGTGATGCTTTTATAGTTTACCAAATGTAATTGATCCCAGATCTGTCTCAGTCGGTGTCCTGACTCGTAGTAATAGTGTCGATCGGTATTCCCCCCATGTGATTGCTAGTATGTGGCTGAACCCTTCTGTTATCACAACAACAGACTCATCCATCCGTTCGTGTAGACATTTTCTGGGGTCACATGCACGAAGATGAGATGTCTGTAAGTGCTTCCCCCGACGCTTCATGGTGTATGTATACCACTGCTTTGTCAAGATCTTCTACGCCAAAAATGGTACGAGCTCCAGTGCTGAAACGGCCCAGACGTTGTCCTGGGTATGTAAAAAATCACCGATTTCTCGTGACTAGGCTTACCCAAAACAGATGGGGCCCTCTTTGACTCCCCTCACCAACCTGAATGCTGGGTTTAGGATGTACGAGGTTGACTCAGGGGTACGGAAGCATCCTTGCCACGATCGTTCTAATATTAAGCACTCTGCAGACGTTTGAAGTCCTCGATGCCTACACGTGAGTCGTCCACGCTCTGAATGCCTGTGGACACTACGGCTTATCGGTTCAAAGATGGATAAGTTCCGTGGACAAATACAGTGCACTTGACTCTCAATCCTACGGTCCTTCCTTCGATTTCGAATACAGTGCCCGTGAGGCGTATGGTCGCAATATACCCTGGAGTGCAAATGATCCCTTGAACGCAACGTGGTGGCACCTCGTTACTGAACGTGAGTGCCATGTCCCTCTCGTCTCCGACCTCGCTCACGCATGTTCCCCAGAAATGGAAAGAAATTCTTCGTTGGTGTCGGTATGTATGCAACACGGTGACCCCGGAAAGGTGGCTCACGCATCTCTCCGCAGGATGTTTGGAACAAATACCAAGGCAAAAGCTCCGTGCTGTCGCCACCTTGTACCGGAGAGTGTATTGCTGCGAGGATTTGCTACATTCGTAGCGGCTCCTCCAGCATTGCACAAGAGAATTGTCCCAAAGGCTATGGTTCTGTCCAGTAAAGGAGGTTGATCCTTCCAACGGGGAATCAGGAATGGAGGTTTTTCGCTTGCTCCAGATATCATTTCCACACATTCATTTCAGCCAACATATCTTACACACAAATATTCCCTGTCTTGGGTTGTCAGTAGTGATACGTCTGAACTAACGGGTGCAATCATGCAAGCTGCAAAAATGTAAGGTTAGATAGTCATATGAACTGGTGACCTTGATTCTCTTCCCCCGGGTGTCTAACGTCGACGCCCAGCTACGCCCCCACCGAGCAGAACAAGCTTGTTGCCACGCTTCTTACGACCTCCATTTCGTTCCTCGAATTCGTGCCATGTTGCATCCCACTCGTCGACCTCAGGCGTAGCGTTCTTGTTCTGCGGCGTCAGGTGCGAGGCTGGAGATGAATGCAATGCAGCTGCAAAGCTCCTTGAACCCCACGCGCCTGACGTGGATTGAGGCACCGGATCGAAACCAGGTATCTCCTCGACTTCGGTCGTCGGTGACGGCGCCACGCTCACACTATTCACCGTAACAGGTGCCTCCCGGGAAAGTAACTTCTCTCTTTCCCTCGCTTTCTCCTCGGCGCGAGCACGAGCTCGGTCGTCTCGTTTCTCTTTCTCCCTCCGCCGCGCTGTACGCATCTTCAGTGCACCCTCGAAAATTTTCAGTCCTTGCTTGCCGACAACGCCTTCGAGGTCGGCCTCGACGACGACTACGTCGGCTCCTTCGGGCATGTGCGCAAGGTATTTGCACCGCTTGCGGAGGTCATCATTCATGCTGCCTTCCACGGCGGATTCGACGCGGATCGTGATTTCGTTCGGAAACGAAGCGTAGCTGCTGAAGTGGGAGAAGAGGATCTTGATGTCGAGGGGATGAAGGAACACCGGGAGCCCAGAGGCCGCTTGGTAATAGTAGTACGCCTGTGTGGAAGGAGGCGGGGGGTTCAAATTACGGCGTTGTCTATGGTTTCGGCTGGATGGGGTCTCTGATTCTGGTAGGGAAGTAGCACGGGGGGTGGGAGTGGTCGCCCAAGAAGTCTGAGAGTTGGGAAGCTGCTGGACAGACAAGAAAGCGTCAGGAGCATCAGACAATGCGCTCGTTGAAGTATCTCGAGATTCGGATCGACTGGTGATCATGACACGTCGGCGTTCAAGCTCTTCGCACTGTGCTCGAGCCTTTGCAATTGCACTGGCAAGTTGAGGAGACTCTAGAGCAGCTACTTTCAAAATCTGGTGGCGTAATTTGTCCACAGCGGCATCTACAAACAGAATACTGATCTCATCGTTTATGGCAGCCAGGTCACGGCGCTCTACGGTGAGGGCATCTAAATCCTTTGTTAGGTCCGCAATCACGTAGTCCGGCGTAGCGAGCATGAATTTGGAAAAGCTGTAGACATCAGGTAGGAAATGAAATGGAGCTTGATGAGGGGAAAGTAACTCGGACGGCCAAGTACGGGAGCGAGGGAGGGCCAAGGTAGTGATCTGGGGACGCTGTATGAGACGCATGCGCATCAAAGAATTCGTTAAAGAAGGCCCTTTATCGATAGCCCGTGTAGATGGCGAGCGCCCTTCAGCTTCCGTCGGGGGATCGTACCACTTAACGCTCTTGAGCTGCTTCTCGTTGATCGAGTCGAAACATATCGGACAACGCGCCCATTTCATAGTGTCCGAAACGCCTAAGTAGTGCAGGATGCAAGGGAAGCAGAATACCTATGGACATCATCAGCCAGGGATTCGGAGATGGAGCTGTCGTACTGACGTGACCACACTTGGTCATGCGGGGAGCAACAGGAGAGGAAAGGCAGATAGGGCAGCTGGTCAGACCCTCAGCCTGTCCACGCACTTCACCGCTTCCCGGACTGGCCAGCGCAAGGGCAGACGTGCGCGATATAATAACCTGTAATATATCTTGCCATTGGAAGAAGCTGGGAAAGTCAATCTCGCTTGAAGTGCTCCACAGTACGGAACATACATGTCCGGGTCCGCAAAGTGCACAGTGTAGTCTCCAGTGGGATTCATGACAAACCGATACTGAGCATTCACGAATCCTGGGCGTGATGTCACATGTATGTTGAATGATGCTAGTAAAGGAAAGGCTCACTCTCTTGATTCCATACACCACGACCGGAAGGCTTCTTTCCGCGTCTGGGCAAGCTTTGAGGGTGGGTCTGCCTGGGTGGAAGGGTGAAGTTGAGAAGATGATTCAAAGACTGAGTTGGGGTCATCTTTGTGGGTCGCTTTGGGCTAATCTGTGCAACTGCCAGCGCATTGGCCATCTGGGCGGGGAAGTCGTCTCCGTTGCCGTTGGGATCGCGGGTGATGTTTTGGTGAAATCAATTTCCCAGCGGTGGGGGTAGTTCCCTCGCAGTGAGGAAGCTGACCACCACAAAGCACGGATTCCGTGTTAGACGACTTGACTCCCTGCCATTGGGTCACGTGTCCGGTACCGCGCTGGCCCATCAGCTGAACAGTCAATTGAACAACTTGAGCATTAACGTTATGGGCAAAGGAAAGAGCCTGAATCCTGCTGATGCTTATCGTACGTATTATTGTTGTCTTGCATTCTGATTTAATGCATGCTTCGTAATAGGCAAGGCCATGAGGAGGAAAGAGCTCAAGAAGGCATGTTCATTCGTCTTTTTCCCTGCAACCGTTCTCTAACCCCGTGCTTGCAATGTAGTAGAACAAGACAGAAAGGAGCAAGGCTCGCGAGTTCGCCTTGGTCAAGAAGGACACACAAGGTACATCTCGTCATACTAGCCCAGTACTCTGATTCTGAACCCTTCCAGACATGGAAGATGAGGTCGAGAAACTGGAAGCGGCCACCGATCTATCTGCTGCAGATAAGTCGCGGTTGGCGGAACTCAAGGCCGAGATGACAAAGATCATGACGAAGAAAGAGGACTACGTGAAGGAACATCCCGAACATCGCAAGCTAGTGTATCGCCCACGCAAGGACCAGGGTGATAGCCAACCACCAGCACCCCCTGGCGAGCAGAAGCGCAACTTGTTCGATAAACGTGGTCTTCCTCGGCACCCTCAGCGCAGTATTTACTATGATCCAGTGTTGAACCCGTATGGTGTTCCGCCACCCGGAATGCCATATGTCGAGAGACGTGAGCTACACCCCTCAGCATGTAGATCATCACTGCCTCATACGGTGATTCGCAGCTCTACGGGAAGATGAAATAGATAGCGAGGCAGATCGTGCTGACGGTAATTGATCGATGAGTTGTCTGCAACGTCAGTGGTGCTCATGCTACTTCAGACACTGATGAGGATATCATTATGCCCCAGGGACCACCGCCTGGGCACGACTTAGAAAAGGATGTCAGCGACAGTGATGGTGATATTCCCATGCCCGAGGGACCACCCCCAAACGTGCCACAAAGTACGGTTGTTGGAACCTTTTGGTGGCAGCTATTAGACTAATAATAACCCATTGTTCTCCAGATGAAGAATTTGGTTCTGCACAGATCCCACCGGGTGACACTTCTGGCTCATTTGTACCACCTTTTCCAATGAGCTTCGTTTCGCCGCCGCCGCCGCCACCACCGCCACCTGGCTTTGGAGGCAACATCTATTTGCCGATTCATGGGAATTTCAGTACGTTGACATCATTTCCACCACCGGCGAGCACAATACAGCCCGCAGCACCTCCGCCTGGCTTTTCCCCATACCTGGCGCAGAACCCTCTTGCATATATTCCCCCCCAAAAGTACCACACTCGACCCATCTTGGGGCATCCATCATTGCCACCCAAACCCTCTATTACTCCCGGGTCTACTTCTGCACCCGATCCCCTTTCAAGCGCCTCCGCAACGATTTCCGCTGAGCCGGAATTGCGTGACCTCAAGAAGGAAGCAACTGCCTTTGTGCCACCATCCCTGAAAAGGAAGAAAGTATCAGCATCAGCAGCCACGCCCAGGGTCAACGCTGCGCCATTGGTGAGCAGAGATGGGTCCGAATTGCAGGAATCACCAGCAGCAGTCAGACCGGATCTCGTGAGTGCATTGCGAGACCAGTTTGGAGTCCCCCCTCCCCCACGGCCTCCCGGAACTCGTTCATCCGAGGGACCAGCCCCCAAAAACAAGGACGATTATCAGAAGTTTCTGGAGGAAATGGGCGACCTATTGGTACTTCCCCACCATAGCGACCCTCGGCCCTGGCAAAGCAAGTAGTTTACTTTGGTAGTATCAGTCTTACAAGTAATTGCATATCGTTGAACGTGGCGTATGATGTTAGTTACAACGTGTCAAAATGCAGTGGAATGATAATGATCCGATATCATCGACTCAGATGCCCTTGGGGTTTGACATTCGACTAGTGCTAGGCTAAAAACAAATGATACAAGGCTCAAGCAAGACCCTTCGTTCCCAGTGACCGCCATGAGCGAAACCACCTTACTCTGCCCGAGGCCGCATGCCCGCTATGCTGGACGGCTCCTTCTCCTGCCTCTCCTGCCTCACAAGCCTCCACTCAAGCCACTACCATCTGAAGTATGGTCCCGGATACTCTCGTTCTCCATTTCCGAGAGCCTTGCCGCAAAACAGCTCGTGGACAGAGCTCAATTATGTTTGCCCCTAGTGATGGTTTGTAGGTGCTTCAAGGCAAGTAGTTCAATACAGTCTCTCGCAGTTACCCGTGGCTTGAGCTTCGAGGCTTGAAGCGGATGTCATCCTTTGGACAACTGGTGACAAGAACACTTAGAATACGTTTGGGTTCTGTTCGACGTGCTACATTCATCGTACTTGGCTGACTTTCGTTCTGTTTCACAGGACGTGGTGCTACCACTCATGTATGCTCACGTTAAAATACATATTGTCTCTCGTCTGGACAAGTTCACCACTTGTCTGTACGCTGCCGACCAGAAATGGGATTCTATCCGTAGAATTCCTTACTCAACGCCTGGTCGGTGGGTTCAAGTATTTGACCTCTCAGAGCTGTCAGGCACCCTGGATTCCCGCCAACTGTATACCATAGACTTACTCCTCACCAAACTTTTCCCCCTTATCCCGTTTTTGACCAGGTTGTGCCTGTCCCCTATGGTATCTTTGAGCCGCCGGGCTTTCGCATCACTGACGAATAGGGACGGAAACTACAATTTGCAGGCTCTTGGAGGCGTATGTTATGACGCATCACTCAGTTCAATAGTTGCTACCGCAAACGATCCCTTTGTCCAGCTGCTCCACAAGTGTCCAAACTTGGAGCGATTGGAGATCGTCGGAAGCGGTATGGAGATCGACTCTGACTCTCTACCTGGCAATCCGTTGGGTATGCCAGCTTCGACAGTCAAGTTAATTCTACCCAAACTCCACAGTATAACCATCCTGTCCATGCCATCTTCGTCTCTACTATTCGCTTTATTCAATGCTTCATTGCCGCGTTTGAGAGCATTGTCGATTACACCTTATGATGACATCCCATTCCCCTCATCATGCACATCGCGTCTTCTGGAAATCCACGGTCAATCACTCAATACCCTCTCATTCTTTACTCCAAAGTCTTGGCCAACTCAACTTCACCCCTCACCACCTTCGTTGCTCCGCACTTGCTCCAGTTTGCGGCACCTCTCGCTGGAGTATCCGTTACCGGATCTCGCTTTGCCAGACTCGACACCAGCTTCGCTTCCTTTACAAATTCTTTCCATCCCGCGGCCGGATAACTGGTTCTGGCGAGTCTTGGAGCGACTCCTACCATCCCTTCCTTCTCTTAAAGCAGTGCGTTTCAGAGATGTGCGTTGGATAGGCCGAGGCATGTCCATCCGCGCACAGGAAACTGGCGTGCAAGGCGAAATGCGTGACTGGAGACGACGTTTGGGTAGGCGGGGCATCCGAGTTCTTGATGGCGATTGGCAGGACATGCCCTGAGCCGATCATCGAGATCCAACGGGTATCATCCGTTTTATATACCTTTATTCAGGTAGACTTTCTTTCCTTCTCCTTTTGGTCGGCGGTTCACTATGTCATGCCACAATCAGACCCAGTATTGCCCCCGCTTATCACCTTTGATTTTGTGACCTCATATCAAGTGCTTCCATTGCAGAAGGAGTCCAAACTACCCCCGGGTTATATTTCATGCTCAGTCTCCTGCCTGAAACTAATACTCCCTGCAATTATTGCCACTGCTGAACTACCTGATTTCTTGTCTGGAGGATCATCAACGAGCCACATGTTTTGATGTGTTGCTTACTGGAGAAACTCCTCTCGCCCTATCATATCAATGGCAGCAGACAAGTCTTCATGTAAATCGTGGTTCCAAACTGGCTCCCACAATACTCCCAGATTGCTGCGGAGGTTCTCGAGGCGGGCTGTGTCATCATCATCTGGAAAGGATTCATACAACGTCCCTGCCCATGCGCTTCGCTTCAAAATCATGTTGGCGCGGGGTAGACGAACTTTGTCATATGCCCTAAGTGCCTCCTACACATGGATGTGGTGAATATGGTTATGTAGCGCAAGTGTTCAAGACGCCTACCCGAACGTTAAACGCACTTGTATTTGGGTGTGTAAGCAAGCGGCAGACAACTAAAGCGTCTTCCAACCCCTGACTAATGCCAGATCCGAGATGTGGTGCCATGCCATGTGCGGAGTCTCCCACCAAGGCTATGTGGCCTCTGACATAGGAGGCAAGGAGTGGATCAACAGCGTGGATGCACCATTTATTGCAAGGCCCTGGTATCAGTGAAAGTAGCTTTTTCACATCTGGCCCGCAGTCCGTGAAACTGTCCAATATTTCTTGCTTCGAAGCTGGCTGAACCCACATTTCGAAAGGGATGTCTGCTGAACCGTCAGGGATCGAATGGTCTGTACAGAAGATAACGACGTTAAGCTGCTATGTGGTTATTTTATTTTCATCTGACTACGAATAGTGAAAAATACTCACAATTTCACCGCCTTCGATAGGAAAGGTGATGATGTGCTGAAGTATGTATGAGAAAATGCTAAGAAAAAACCACAAACATCACCTTCTCTACTCCCACAAAGCAGTGGGGAAAATCTGCAAGGTTTGTCTGGATGCCCGCACGCCTGACATTGCTGAAGGGAAGCAGGACGCGATAAGCAACGTTTTTTGTATAAACAACACAGTGTCCTTGGTTCTTTTCTGTGACAGCCTGTCGGACAGCGCTCTTGATCCCGTCTGTGCCAATCACAACGTCGGTCTCGAATGTTGTACCGTCCTTGAAATGTATGATAGGTCGAGAACTATTCTCCCGAGAAACCAGAGTACATCGTTTGTTGAAATGGACAGCGCCGGGATCGAAAAGCTTCACAAGAGCGTCAAGGAAGGATGCTCTAAGCATTTGCGGTCAGCAGAGATTCCCTTCCTGTACAAAGACATCCTACAGACCTGTGTATTCCCAGCGTCTTGTCTTCTGGTTGAAGTTGGTACTAGATGGGACCTTAGTAATCAGCAACGCACCAAGAGGATACCGGAAGCGGGAATACTACACTATGGATGTGCCGATGGCATTTCCTCGCAGAAACGAAGGTGAACGGAGTTAACGCCGGAACACCATGTCCTGCATGCGCAACTATGGCATCTTTCAAGCCCATCTCGTCCAAAACGCGCAAAGAGTTGGGGCCTATCACAAGTAAGTGGCGAATCGTTGGAACAGGGGGGAATTGTTACCTAACCACAAACCAGCACCAATTTCTGTGAACTTGGACTGCCACAAGATCAGAAAGTTAGGGGGGGCCAAACTGGAGAATGAACGCTCACGGCAGCTTCAAAAACATCCACTTTGACGCCGGCGCGACTAAGATAAACCGCACAAGCAAGTCCGCAGATTCCCCCACCGACAACGGAGACATGGAAACCCTTCGTCGATTCTGTTTTCTGTTGTGATTCAATGACCATGTTGCGGAGGGACGGCAATTCTCAACTGACGTCAACCTTTTATGTTCTGTCATCTGTATATCAATAATCAAATTCAGTGATCCATCCGGAACAAAGATATCCTCCATCCTGGATTCCTATCTGATGGACCAGATCGAATTACCTGCCAAAAGGGGACACGCGTTATATTTCTTCACCTACCACTTGTACAAATGAAGCTGGGTACTATAATTGTATCGCTAGTTCGGCTGCCCAGGCAGAATCGTGTACTATCCTCCAGCAAGTTGGATCTGACATCCTTTTTCCTCGAGGCGTCTCTGGAAGGACACGAATCGATAGTCACCTATAATATTCTCCCACTGGCCGTAGAGGACAACGTGCTTGAGTGCAGTCAGAGACGGGCTAGCGAGCCAGTTGAAATGCGAGTCGAGATGCTCCCAAACATCGGACATCATCGCGCACGGGAAACCGTGGATGCCTATGTCTTCTACCGGAGCCTGACCCTCGATAGGGGATTGTGGGAACATGGTGAAGTGGATGAAATAATTAAGGACTTTGACAGAGGTGGGAGAGCTACGCAGTAACAGGCCGAGTTGATCGGTCAAGTGGAAGGCGACGTTGCGCCCGAACTCTACGGTGCGCAGCTGCTTGCCAAAGGTAAGCCAGAGCTGCTGGATTGCCTCGTTCTCAGGGGGGAAATCGACGATTACATGGACAAGGGAGGGAAGCATCCATTTGCACACTTGCCAAATGAACACGGCATTCACTCGCCGGAACCGAAGTGTCGTCAGTGCAGGAAGTTCAAGCACCTGCGCCGAGAGAGCTGAGGCCCAAAACTCGCCACCAAGAGTTAGATACTGCAGACCGGGTGTATCACGCAGGACGTGGATGAGGGAGTTGATCCCACCCGAACGTGCCGCTTCATCGTAATGCCACCAGTCTAGCCGGGTCAGGGATGATAGGGATACAATATCTGCAGGGAACTCGTATCGAAGCGCATCGGAAACCCCTCGCAAAAAGGGTCTAACGAGTGTTCGGAGGAATGGACAAGATTTCAAGATGTGGAGAGCATTGTTGAGATTGTTGGGTGTTCGCGTCCCCGTCTGAGTGTATGGCAGCTCGAGGCGACGGACCCATCTCCCGGGTGTATCCAGGGTCTCTTCTCCAAACTGTTCGCTCTCTAGAACCCCCCTGAGAGCAGATGCATCGTGTCTAACCCTCACATCTTCGTAAAGAAAGATGGATGCGAGTGCCCGCCAGGTACGACAGACTTGCACCAGTGACCTCCGGGTCGTGAGCACTTCTGCAGAGCCTAGATCAAAGCAACCTTGGAAAGGTTCGTACGAACCCGTTGGGTCACTGTCTTCTGACCTTGTTGCTAAGCGGAAGATGATCAGCCACAGCTCGGGGGGAAGTTTGTCCCAACGGGAGTCTAAAGCCATCTCGGAATTGTTGCCAGTCAAATGCAGGTACAAGTCGCTATTGGCACAGCCTGTTAGCTGTTGAAGCAATGGATGACATCAAAACCAGTTTACTGTCACACAGGCTACGGTACAGTAATCTAGAGACCTCGGGCCCGGGTCTGCCTTAATCCCCACTAGACGGCAAGTATGATCAACTGAAGCCCAACCTAGCCCGTGGCTGTGTGAAGCGAAGTGTAAGAGCCGCAAAGATCAACTGTTCGGCACCTACTGAATGTGCATAGAGTCGCGTGTACAAGATGTTGTTATGGAGAACATGGCATGCAGAGTAACGTCAGGAAGTGGTATCGTTGATTGCTAAGAAGATAAATAGGAAACAAGAAGTCGGATAATGTAACAGAAACGTTGTTGAAGAGCACAGTGACTTCGTCAACGTTAACGTCATGCTCGTAGACGAAACATCAAGTGTTCGTGAAGGAAATGGATGGCGAAGAGAGCAGAACAGGAAGCTTAACCAGCTATACGAGCTGGAGGTAATTTGACGGTGCAACTGAAAAGATACGAAGGTTAGACTGTTTCTATGAAAGCCCAGGAAAGACGGCTTACTTCCCATAGTTCCATCCACTTTCCTTGCTTGCCACCATTTACCTTGCTTGTCGGTGATGTCAAGTACCTCTCCCTTTGTGAATGAAATTTCAGTGGGGTCGTCTGGTGAGGCCGTGTCTGCAAAGGGTGTGAATACTGGGGAGATGATAGATAAGGGAAAGACATCACAGGCATATAGTGCTTTAGCCTTGTATGAGTATATATCTTGTTCTGGGCTTGGTTCTGGTGCGCCCTGGCTGGAGTTGCTTATTCCGCCGCCGGCACCGATACCTGCAGTACCAGGACCCATTAAGGGTGAGCCGGTAGCGGCATTGTTTTCAGGATTAGCGAGCGGGCCAGGTGGAACTACTGGGGTACTGTGGACACTACCTGCCCCGGCAGCAGGGCCAAGACTTCTTGGTGCACCGCCATCGACGCTTCCGGCCCCTACAAAGCTGTTTTGACTCCTAATGCCTACAGGCCCGATTCCTTGTGCAGTTTTTGATGCGGAATCATAGGGAACGTCGTGCGAGCTGATACCACCGCCGTAATTGGAAGCGTAACCATTTGTGCCCATGTTGTGGATGGAGGCGCCACGGGTTCTGCGACGACGGGACGGAGGGGTAAGACCTCCTGATCCGAGAGAGTTCAGAAGATGCCAAGCAAGAGAATCTTCCTCCGAAGTGAAATATATCACCCAGAGAATGTCGACGATGGCAAGGATGAGCCAACCGGCAGCCATTGCATCTAGAGCGGGACGACCGGAAAAGATGCTTTCGTTTACGCTAATGACAGCGAATACAATGGCGACTGCGCCAAATACGGATATTTGGAAACGGTGCATAGCGATGGCATCGGTTGCGAGGGTATGCAGGACGCCGAGGATAAGGAAGAGTTGGAGGAATATTCCGAACCAAGCGACACCAACGGCGTAGGCTGTGGTGGGAGGGCTAAGCATGGGCAAGGAACAGCAAGATGAGACTTACACTGAGCGGTTGCTATAGCCTGGGATATGAACGCGATGAACCATGCCAGCTATTGAGACGGAGTGAGACTCTGGGCGTGTTGGGCAGTGAAAAGTAGACATACGATGGCAAGGATGGCGGTGAACAAGAAGAGGTAGTGGGTGAGGATGGGCGTGAAGTCGAGTCCTTGGCTTCCTCTGGGAGGCATTTTTGTCGAGGATGAACAGAGAAACCCCCGCAGAGACGCCTGGTCATCGGGACCACGTGGATGATTCCCACGGCCAACTGCTCCTCGTCGCCCATCTTCGAGCTCATACCAGTCCTCCAATGCCCTCGCGCACTCCAGACAGTCTCAGTCGCCCGCTCAATGTCACCGACGCGCTCACCTACCTCGACGCGGTCAAGGTCCAGTTCCAGGACAAGCCGGACGTGTACAACAACTTCTTGGACATCATGAAGGATTTCAAGAGCGAAGTGTGCGTGCACCCTCCGTTCCTCTGTCCAACTAACACCCCCACAGCATCGACACGCCAGGCGTCATCGAGCGAGTCTCCATGCTCTTCCACGGGAACCCCGCTCTCATCCAGGGTTTCAACACGTTCCTCCCCCCCGGCTACCGCATCGAAATCTCATCGGACCCAAGAGACCCAAACGTCATCACGGTAACAACCCCAATGGGCATCACCACCCAAAGCACACACAACTTCGAGGCAGCCCGCACTTTCAAGTCCGCCATACCCACGCCAAGTGCCTCAGTACCACCCTATCGTCCACTGTCACGGTCCATGACTCCCTTTCAAATGGCACAGCTACAATTCGACTTTGTGGCGCACGGTCTACCGACATCCTCGACCACCGCAGTTGCCTCCTTTCTAGGCACATTGAACAGCAAGATGGAGAACAGACCCCCAGGAGAATTTAACCACGCAATCCAATACCTCAACAAGATCAAGGCTCGCTATGCCGACGACCCAGACGTGTACAAGCAGTTCCTTGAGATCCTCCAGACATACCAAAGAGAACAGCGTCAACTGCAGGACGTAAGTCACCTCACGGCATGCCGGATAGCAACTCACCTTCATTGCTCAGTCGCAAGTCTATATGCAAGTGCAAGTGTTGTTCAAGGATGCTCCAGATCTACTCGCAGAGTTCAAAGACTTCTTACCCGAGGTGACCATCGCTCTTGCTGGCACCAGCAATATGGTAGATATCCTACCCCCCACCGCGATCGACTGATATCCCATCCATTTGCAAGGATAAGAATCCGAGGAAGGCACCACCGGCACCTCTCCCGGCGTCAAAAAAGAGACGAAAGGCCCCAGAAAAGGATGCTACACCCATACCCCCAACGAGGTCCACCGTGGGCCGGGTATGCAGTCTTCCCGTCTTCGTTATACACACTTACATACCACTAGACAAAGAAAATCAAACATGCTCACAGGGCAGGAGAACAAGATTCCCCCCATTTCACCCCTTACGGGATACCGACCTCCCCTCCTCATCCCAGTCAATCAGTGCAACATGCCATACAGCCCGCACTCCCCCACATGCCCATCCCTATCATGGCCGGCGGACTTCCCCCAGTCCAATCCGCTCCCAACGAGCTCCTCTTCTTCGAACGCGCCAAACGAACCTTGGAAAGCAAGGACATGTACGAAGAGTTTTTGAAGCTGCTAAACCTTTACTCAAAGGACGTTATCGATACCAAAACACTCGTCGATCTGGCACAGGCCTTCCTTGGTGATGGAGATCTACTCGCTCAGTTCAAGGAAATAGCTGGGTATGACGACCGCCAGGACAACGTCGAGTACGGGCCGCCCGGAAGTATCCGCACCGGCCTGCCAGAACCTGTGTTTGCGCTTCCCGCGGATGAAGGGGAAGGGCCTAGTTACCGCAGACTTCCCGATAGCGTCAGTGTGCACATCACCTGCAGATCAAGTCCTTAATATGTCTTGCATAGGAAATCCGTCTCGCATGCTCCGGGCGTGACCAGCTTTGTCGATCTGTCCTCAATGACGTGTGGGTCTCCCACCCCACGTGGGCGTCCGAAGAGGCAGGGTTTATTGCACACAAGAAGAATTCGTTTGAAGAGGCTTTACACAAGTGCGAAGAGGAACGACACGAGTACCATGTCCAGCTCGAGGCCCTTGCACGCACGATCGCGCTCTTCGAGCCACTCAATGCTCGCATCGAGGAGATGACCAATGAAGAACGATCAGCCTTCCGGCTCAAGGCTGATTTGGGGGGTCCAAGCAAGAGCATCTACCATCGGACACTGAAGAAAGTATACGGACGCGATGCAGGCTCGGAGGTTATCCATGCTTTGCAAGAGTGCCCGAGTGTTGCTGTCCCAGTCGTCCTTACGCGGTTGAAAGCCAAGGACGAAGAGTGGCGGCGCGCCCAAAGGGAGTGGAACAAGACCTGGCGCGAAGTCGACGCGAAGAACTTTTACAAGTCTCTCGACCACCAGGGCAACGCCTTCAAGGCAAATGACAAGAGGGCCATCACTGCTAAGCATTTCGTCGGAAACATCGAGGCAATCAAGTCTGAGCAACTGCGCAAACGTGGGCAACAGAGGCGACCGTCTTTCGCTGCAGGTTCACTCGGACACCAGCTCGAATTCGATTTAAGTCAGGCGTCGGTTTTGCAAGACATTTTGCGTCTGGTGTACTCGTTCTTGGATCACTCCCAGGCGCAGTACAGTGCATCAGAGCGGCGCTCGATTGCGAGTTTCCTGCGCACGTTTGTACCACTACTGTGTATGTTCCCGACTGCGGACTTTGATGCGGCATGCGGCCTTACTGATGGTCTTCGGGATGATGACATGGAACACGAGACACCGACTGGCCCACAGAGCGGCAGTAGATCCGCTGGCGGGGGTGCCACCCAGAGTTCGCCAGTTGCAGCAGGAGACTTGCGCAGACATCTGCTAAAAACAGTCCAGGAAAGAGCGCTCCGGAGTGAAGGAAAGGAGGCGTTTAATTCAGCCTCGCCCTGTCTTGCCCATGGCCCGACGGATGCGGAGACAAAAAGGATCTTGTTCGATAGCGGTCCAGAAGACATGTGGATCTACATCTCCCAGACGACTGCTCAAGTGGCTGCCAGTCCTTGGAAGCGCAAGACATTCTTTTGCAACACGACGTTCTACACAGTGTTGTGTCTATTGCAGGTATATCCCTGGATCCCGTATGTGCTGAATTTTATCTGACGGATAGTAAATATAGCTGATGTATTCTCGGGTGATCACCTGCAAGGAAGCGGCCCGACAAACAGCAAAGACGTTGAATCCGATGGATTGCAATCCCATTGCCATTGAGCTTGGCTTAGACGACCCTACAGGGCCGGCTGCGATCCTTGCTCAAGCACTGGAAGCACTGGGTGACCAGCGACTGAGCGAGGCAGGGGACGCTGTCTACCTGTATTTCTTGGACGCTTGCGAAAAGTTGTTTGAGAATGAGCTTGAACCGGGACTTTTCGAGGAACATATGCGGTGGTTTTTCGGCAATAAGGTGCCGCTGACCCTCTTTCTTGTTTCTAAAATTACAAAGGGACATTCGCACAGGCATTCTATTTCTTTACCCTTGACAAGTTGATTGCCGCATTTGTGAAACAGGTGATGTCGCTGGTGCACTGGGAGAGTTGACTGCTCACTATAGGGTACAGGTCCAGTCAGTGATATCTGACAGCAAATGCCAGGAGCTCTGGACGTTGCTCCAGGAAGTCCGTCGCGTCGACACGTCGACCAACCAGGACATGATCCGGTATCGACGAGAGTCAGAGCGACATGCAGGGTCGGATGAGCATTTATATCGTGTGGAGTGGGTAAGTTGGACTAATTCGACGTGGCCATGGCGGGCTGCTGCATCTCACTACGGCCCCGACCAGGATGCTCAGGGAAAGAAAATGTACATTCAGCTTCTGGACGGTGAGGACCCAAGTATAGAAGGGGACCGAACCGCGATTGGACGCTGGCGAGAATACCTCGACTCGTACGTACTCTCACAGCCGACGGAGTGGGTCCCTTTGCAAAAGAAGGGAAGGCGCAGTCCACTCTTCCTACGAAGGTGAGCGCGCACAGGGACGCGGTTCAAACTATCAGTGATTTATGATCTGACTACCCATCTACATAATTAGAAACATGTCGACCGATGAAACTGGACACCCGGGGGTAGAATGGGATGCTATGAGAATCAGAATCAGCCTGTGCACATACAAGCTGTTCTACGAGGCGGATGCAGAGGATGCGCTGGTGCGAGAGCGGGGAGAAGAGGAGGAGCGCGAGCTGACGGAGCGTGCTCGGCTGCGGAACGAGGAGCGCAGACGTTCACGCTGGCTTCGAGGATAAAAATAATATTTGTGTATTTATGTTTGGATGGGAATCTATTTTCTACGACGAAAAGCTAGAGCAAATTACTTAAGCGCAGGGTGCCCAAGTCTCGAGCGCGGACGACGACGCAAACGACAGCCAGAGACGGTGGATTCGAGACTCGAGTGACGGACGCGGCTGCTTTTATTTGACTCGGATAACCACGTTGGAAGTGGAATTGTCTTGGCGAACCCTTCAGCCTTTTGCATACGATGGCCAAGCCAAAACATGCCGATGGCCTGGGCAACAGAAGCATCGACAGCCAGCAGCCTCTCGTCTGCAATCTCACTTATCTCCGCCACCAAGACCCCTCGTCATCGTCGTCATCGTCGTCGTCGTGCTCGGCCTCACCGTCTCCCTCTTCGGCGGTCTTGTCCGCCCTCGCCATCATCGCTGCCTCTCCCACCGTCGCTGGCAACCCCCTGCCTCTTCAGTCCAATCCTCCTGTCTTTCTCTGTCCCTCCATCGAACGCGATCTCACCTCCGTACCCCAGAACATCGTAATCATCCCGCCCATTCCCGCACACGTCGCACCCAGCGTCCCCGTCCCCACCCCCACTTACCATCACCTGACCCGTCGTATAGCCGACAAGTACGCCCCGGGGATGGACAATCGCTGGCGAAAAGCAGACGAGTGGTCCTTGTACGGGTCTGCGGTATGTACCACCCGTCTTCCCATCTCCCTCCATTTCCTCATCCTCTGTTCAGTGCTGTTCAGGCACTCCATCGCCAAATGTCAATGACGTCCAGTCATGGCCTTCGCAAAGCTCCCCCCCAGCCCAGCCCAGCAGCGTGCCCGTTGAACTGGATGCGGCTTCCCTCCCAGCGGGCTGGCATCAATCAGCTGGCAGTGGTTCAGGCATGGACACCACGATTATCGTCATCATCTCCATTGTTCTTGCAGTCATCCTCTGTGCCTTCATGATTGCGTGTGTCTGCTGGAGGAGGACTAAAAAGAAGAGGGATATCGAACTCAAGCTCAGACACAAGCTAAAAGCCGACGATGAGTCTGAGTATGGTGACCAGGAAAAGGAGGCACAGAACAGGATGCGAGTGTGGGCCAGGGCAACCGCTCGCTGGAAGTCGCATATCCGCCAGTCCGCCCGACGACGTAGAAAGAGACAAGCCACCGTCTCACGAGGTCCCCGTCCTCAATCACCAACCCCATCTATTCGCCCTGACGGAGCTGCCGTCTCCCTCCCTCCTCCCTCCTGCCAATCTTCCCCTTCTCCCTCTCCAGCGGAAAACACAGAATCCATTGCCATCACCACTGCCACCGACATTTCTCAACGAGCTGGGCTTCCATCAGACTCTCAGAGTCAACCAGAGGCTTCCCTTCCACCTGCCTACAATCCAGGAGTAACCCAGCGGTCTCACTCTACTATTCACTGTCATGTAAATGACCTTAACTCATCATCCCTCCTCTCACAACGAAGCTCCCCCCTCTCCGACGGAACTCCCCCATCGATCTCACACGCAGAGCCCGCGCCATATATTCCTCCAGCCGCGGGGCATGTCGCTACGGACGACAAATCACACCTCCGTAGCCTGGGAGAGCAAGCAAGCGCTCCTCCCGTTTCAGCAACGAGCACGACTTCTGAAATTCACTCTGTAGTTTTATCTGTGCCAACCTGGGACGACATTTCGGACGAATTAGAAGGATATCCGGAGTTAGAACCCTACTCACCATCCGTACACATACCTCCTAATTTCCCACCACCACCTTCCAAGGCAATGATGGCTTCAAGTTATCATGAAGATGCCGACACTCCGACGATCGGAACTGATGTCGATGGACCCCTTGCTCCCAGCGCGCCACCTGCTGACTACCTTGACGTAGAGCCATCTGCACCTTCGTTGGAGGACGAAGCTGAAAGCGAAGCAATAGGCACGATTGCAGATCATGTTTCCAATGGCCGTCCCTCTCATTCACATCCGCTCGTAGTACCCAGTTCCCTTACCTTTCGAACATCTCCATCTTCTGCATCGCATGGTATACTTCCTTCATATTTCCCTTGATAGCTGTGGGACAAAGAAACCCTTCGTTGCTCTATTCTGGTAGCATGTACTACAAATTACTTTAGTTAAAACAAACAACTTGGTAATCTCAATTGGTTAATTGTGGTCACGCATTAATGCTGCCCCGAGCCGTCCTTACCCCCAATCCACGACACGCCGTCGAGATCGTCAAACATGGGCAAGTCGCAAAAGAAGCGGTCGATGCGCAGGCATAATCCGATGCGAGTACCAGACTCGCATCTCCCAAAAGGACTGGAGTCCGCCGCTGAGGCCTCCACAAAAAAAGAGGCAATCTTGCCAATCATACAAAAGGTACGCATATAACTTTCCCAGACCCTCGACTGAGTGCGTATGTCGTAGATGGAGAGTCCTGACAGTTCTGAACGCAAGTGGGCTTGCGTTGCGGTGTCCAATCTCATCCAGAACGATCCATCGACCCGCAGGCTCCTGCAGGGTAAAAATGTCGTCGGATCACTGATCACGCGACTATCAGACAGCGAGGAAGAAGTTTGGATTGAAGCGGCCGGTGCTTTGCGGTGGGCTAGTGAGACATATGCGCGTGTGGACTATCTAATCGGTTGGACACAGGAATCTATGCATCGACGGTGGATACGATATATGCGCTGAGATGTACAACAAAAACATACTAGCACCCTTGAATACGTTTGTACCCAAAGTGAGTCCTTGATAGGCTACGCCTTATACACTCACCAACCGATTGCTGGCATTTGCAAGATATCCTCGTCTTTGTCCCAGTTTCTTCTCTCGCCAAAAGCTCTTCCCGAAAACGCAAGAAGAGTGGTATACGAATTTGCAGAAAATGTGATCACCATATTCTGGTGCCTTTCGTGAGTATCCTCGGACTTCCGAATCACCCCCTGTTCGAGCGTTATCAGTGAGACGTCAAACAAGGCTTTGAACGCGATCAATTCGATGGACCTGGTCCCTTTCCTCATGTCGTTCCTGGCGGCCAGAGACAAGCTCCCTGCCGCCACTGTCACCGCAGCAGGCAAGTTATCGGACCGGCCCAGTTTAATTGAGGAGTAACAGGCTACTTCATCTTCGACAGCACACAGTCTCTACGTTCTAACAGATGACAATCCGCCAACGATCGATGCCATACGCTCTAATGCGGAATACATGTCGTGCCTTTTAGCCATCATCCGTGATGGCGAGAATGCTTCAATCGAGAAGAATGGCGACGCATCGAATGATCGTTTTGTGATGCTCAATGTTTTGTGTTGCGGCATGTTCTTTTCTATTTTATTACAGCGGATGCCCCCTAACCTCCCTTGAAGGGATTCTTGGCAACTTATGCCCGCTACCACTACCCAATGCACTTTCATCACTGGACGTAAACAAGGACCTTGTTTTCCCTCTTCTGCAACCTGTAATTTCCTCCGTGTCACTTGACACGGCTGTACAGGAAGTGCAAGATCTTGTGACGCGCCGGGTAGTTGAAATGACTCTTTAATTGTGACTTTGATTTATTTCTTGCCACAGGCAAGCGAACCTCCGGAGATCGAAAAGCTCTCACTGAAGCATTTACCCAAATCTGATCACAAATCACCGACCGAGCTTGAGCTGGGGCATTTGGAAACCCGTCTCAGAACCGTGCAACTCGCGCTAGAAATCTTGACCAGTGCATGCGCAACATTGCCGGATCCGGTTATACAAACGGCTGGAACCGAAAATGATAATGAAGAGAATGGAGGTCAGTTATTTTTTGCCATTCAATGACGATACTCAAGGCTGAACTTTCTAAGACGAGGATGCGGATATGGATGATACCACGATGGAGGATGGTACGACCTTTGATGATATCCCACAGCAAGCAAATGGCGGCTCTCACTCACTCACTGTTCCTGCGCTCGTTCAGCCTCTTTTGTCGCTGATCCAGCGGACCCCTCTTTCATTTCCACCGTCGTCTAATCCGTCGTGTTATCCACCGATAACATCCGCTCTAAGTGCTATCCATGTCAGCGCCTTCGAGTGCTTAAATAACATGTTCCTATCACTTGCTACGCATCCGCACCCATCAAACACGGCCGATGAATCAACGGGTCTAACCATCTGGGGTGAGATTTGGGCCTCATTATCCGAAGTTGGTCTGGACATTTCGCCTGGCCAGGAACGTAAACGGGAAATTTGGGAGATTGCCGTGGGCGTGCTCTGGGCTGTCGGCAAGATTTGGAAGGGAAAACTTGTGCGTTTCAAATACCTTCTTTCAATGAGTGTCGTGAACGGTACTGAAATACACGAACGTAGGTTCCCGATGAGGGGCACGTACGGATCTTGATGAACATGTGTGATTCCAGTGCAGACCCACAGGTACAGGTCAAGTGCATTGGTGCACTGGAATGCCTTGCGCAACACGCCACCAGTGTAGTTGCCAACAGGGTACGTTATTTTAGCGACCTCAGATGCCAAATGCTCAACCCTGAAAAGGTTATTTCGTCATACCTCCTCAACATCCTCCCCACAGCCTCGGCGTCATCGAAAGGCACTGAGCCTCTTCTCCAGGCCGTGTCTGCGCTGATCGACATTTATTCGGATGAAACACTTCCGTACGACGTCAACTTCCGAGAAGGAAGGTTTGAGGAGAGACTGGCACAAAGCGTGGAGGGAGTTAGAAAGACAGTGAGGGCGATAGATCGGCGAAGAGAACCCGATTTAAGGCTAAGAGGAGAGGAAGTGAGAGATAATTTGACGGCTTTCATAAGATACCGGAGGGGGCTCTAGTTCTGATCGTTGAAACGAATGTCACTTTCAGCGTCGCTCGCCGCTTAGTTTTGGATAAGGGTGATGTGATTTAATTCATGTGAAATCGTACAATTGATGGGACCAAGCACAGTAACCATCATTCATGTTGCGCGAATGAAGGGCCATCGCCGTCTTGTGGGACTTTTCATCCCTGGCCTTCTCAATGCATTACTTGCTATCGGATCAGATATGAATTGGACAGCCAGGCGATCGTTGAACGTCCAACCATCATACGACTGTCCAACAATAAAAACAGAGAGTGTAATCATCGTGAATGGTCGAATGCTAACTCGCCTGGAGGTGTGATAGTTGACCTAAATCCAGACGCTAAACGAAGGAAGATAAGTCGTTGCTCTAGATTAGAATGAAAGCATAGCCTGGCACAGCATTGTACATAGTTCCCTAGGGTCCTATGTCAGGTTCTGGACCATGGCCTAATAATTCCATGAAAAAGGAGATATGGCGACGGATCATTCACTGTGGGGATTTCAGACATTCTGGAAGGATCTGATAAATCTGATTACATAAGACAGTTAGCACACATGAGTGAGACGGTGACTTTGGGTAATTCCAAAGACAGGGTCACATGGTTGTGCGATGAGTGGACTGGACTGCAATGTCTCCGTAGCCACAAGAAGATCATTGGCGCGAGCGGGATAATACATACGATGTGATGGATAACAAAAGGCAGCGCTGGAGGAAACTAGAGGACGCACTAAGGACTATTATGATAGGATGCGTTTTGATGATTGGCTGCAGGTTGCCGAAACCAGCTGGGAGTTATTAGCAAACGCAATACATTGCCTTCCGTCTATGGAAAGTAGTGAATGCCATATTGGGATATGTTGGGGTTCGGGTGGATTGGATGGTCCGTGCGCAGATGGAAGATATAAAAGGCCCCTTCGAAGAGGTGGAATCTTCATACTTACCTTGATGGCACAAGCCCCTTCATGGCTCTGGGTCTGTGGGCCACGGGGACCTTCCATAGCACGGCGACCTTGTCCTCAGAGGGTGCCTGCGGTTTGTATGGGCTTCGGCTCATGCACCGTCTCAATATTTTCCAGTCCTGCCATGGCCACTCTGGCTGGGCAGGCCTCTTTTTTGTTGCTTAGTGGTCCTAACCCTAACCCTAATACATTATTGCAATAATATAATTTAATGGTAGTCGCCTTCCTTTGGTGTGATGTCCCCTAAACTCGTGTCTCACTTTTTGTCATGTCTGACGAGTTTGACGAATTCGACCTCTCTGAGTTCACCCCAGAGGAATTCGCTCTGGTTGACACCAACATCTCGCGAATGTTGAACTCAGATCCTCAGTCCACTCCTAGAGAGACCTCGTCTGCTGCTCCGGCAATAGACGTAGTGTTGGAGTCTAGTGAACCTTCATCACCAAAGCCGCAGGATGCCCCCTCCAATACGACTTATCCATTCCAGCCTGCAACAGAGGACAGCCCATACACGCGGTTCTGTTCATGGAAAAAGACCTTCGCTGTCACTGAGTTAGTCTTCCCACTCTGGTAAGTGGGCGTGATACTGTCGAGTTTTTGGGTTTCACTCAGTCTCTTATCAAGGTGTGAGATTCAATATGAATATGGGCTCTGGGGCGAGATGCGCAAACCATTGCATCTGCGACCGGAGACCTTCATATCTCGGAGAGGCAAGACAATGCGTGTCCAACGCGACAGGGCTGTGACCAGCAACCGCAGACTTAAGCGTGGCAAAGTAACGGCCTTTTCTTTGTACACGACGAAAAATGATTAATGTGTTTTTTTCTTTTCTTTCTTTCCATACAAGTCGACTCATCAAGCTTTGGAAGATGAACATCGCCCCAAAAAGCTGGTAGTAACAACGAACACACCCGAAGAACGCTTCGGTTTGCGGTGAGTGTGGTCTAACATTCGCCATAGTTTAGCTCATATGCAGACTCGTGCAATTGATCACTGGCTTCAACGAGATCATTGTAGGAGGCAAGACGGTAAGCTATCACTCTCATCTATCCTTCTGATGCTCAGTCGTAGAACCAGAGAGAATTGCCCGTCTTCGGAATCATCCATGGCTACCCTGTCCTAGGTCTTATCGTATGTCACCAAAGACATTCGTTGTTTTGCAAAGACTGACCACAGCTCAAGGATGAGGTCGTAAAAATCGGGGTTTCAGATATCAAAGAACAAACCTCCGATGTCAGTGGACATAAAGTCTCGCAATCTGGTTCTCCCCTCCGAAAAAGACAGCGCACGACATCCCCATCATCTTTCGATCAATCAGCTTCCAATCCATCGGATTCTGTCTCAAGTAACGTTCATTCCACACCCCAAACTGACGTCCCACAGTTGCCACATGTTTCCACACAGGACGCTTATGCACTCCGACTCATTGACTACAAGACCCGTCGAGCAGAGTACTTGCCCCCTGAAGAAGATAGTCTGTCTCCAAAACTTCAGCTCATGCTTTATCATCGTATGCTGACAGCACTGTTGACACCCGAGACAATCGACTTCGAGTATCTTTGGCGTTTTATGGAACTCGATCCAACCAAGCCATTCTCTTCTGATTTCGTTCGTGATGTACAAATGGAAGACAGCTCGTCGGCGGAAGAGCTCCACATGGACCTCCAATATTTGGTATCGGAATGGGTTTCAGTTGTCCAGGAGCAAATGGGCCATTTACAGGGAGTAAACGCGGATCTTCAGTTGATTTACCGCCGGGCACTAGACCTTGACAATTCCGTCGAAATAAATGAACCGTTGCAGGCTTTAGCGCTTCAGGAGGAACAGGAAATTACCCGTGCCATCACACAGAAGCTACGCCAATTTGGAAAGGACGGAGAGGATGCTAATAACATTGCCTGTGAGGTCGTGCAGAGGATCCGCGCTACGTATCCCCCTGAATGTTCCCCTTCAGTCTGGTCGCAGGCTATTAATTCCGGTCCTGAGCAAGAGGATGTACATCTCGTGTGGGCGATCCAGGAGTCTTTGTTGTCCTGTGCAGAACTCGCGAAGAAGGCTTCAACCCTCCCCAATAAGAGCGTCACTGACGGTGAGTATATTCTTTCCTCTGATCGATGTAAATGACACTTGATCCCCAGGAAATACTTCGCGGGGTATGTCTGGATCACTGGAAGCAAAGCGCCATGATGCACCCCAAGATATGTCGAGAATGTCGCCAGTTATCGGGATGAGGACGTTCCGAATGGACGATGGTCAACTTGACGCTTTTCTTCACGATATTCTTCAATGGTGGCTGGGAGGTCGTCCTGCCAAAGGAGTCCCAGTTACCAATTCCTATCGGTGCTTGTGAGTGGCATTGCTCTCCCTCTGTCCACATGACTCAATCAAATTCAGTACTTGTGAACATCAAAATTTGTGCGAGTGGAGAGAGGAAAAAGCGAAGGAGGCTGTCGTCGCACTTGAAAAGAAAAAGCTGGCTAATATCGCATGAACCTTAAGAAAGGTTACACAGCTATTTGGCGGAAACGGATGACATCTTCACTTCGGAGTGTGGCTGCACAAATTTATTGTCACTTGGGACGTTCTAGATTACTCCTCGTCTTGGGTACTATTTTTTGTTTTGTATATGTAGGAGATTCGTATGAACACTAGCTCGTATCCATATGTGGAAGGCGGAGACGCCGTTGCGAAGCTGCTATCTTACTTGCGTTGTACCCATACTCTAATGGATGGTTGGGTAGACTATTTGCACTTCTCGTTTCGCGGTGAACACATCCTCTTCGGCTCGCTTCGGTTGGGATCTTTCTGGACGTTTGTGTTGAGCAGCTTACTAGTTGGTGCGATATGTCTGTTTGAAAGGTGGGGGTACCTTTTACCATGGATATGACGCTGAGGCACAACACAGGTTTCTGACCGCCCTCTCAAACCAGTATTTCCAGCCGCGTTGGGCGTCTCGCTCTCGGATCCTCAGTGCAGGGTGGAACGCCTCCCTGTATGGACTTGTGACGCTATGTAGACTGTGGGTAACTTTGCACGTCACAACACTTTCTGCGTTCTCTGAGGGCGTCCAAAACAGACTGTATATGCTTCTAGCCATGTCTTATCAAGTTGGGTGAGTGACCTTGACAACGGGTTGCATGGACAATTGAACTTGAAGCTTCGTCCGGGATCCCAGAATAATTACTGTCATTGTACGTCATTCTGGTCTTGCAACCGCGTCTTCAATGAAGTGACGATTTATCTGATAGGTCATCTCATTGTCAATAGGGCAATTCTTCCTCGAATACTGTAATCATGCACAAGTGGACCCAGATGTACAGTGAGTTATGACGGTCCGTCATATGAGGCTATCTCCCGTAATGAAATTTCCAGTGTACAGGAAGCGCTCCTAGGATCACCCAGACATCGCCAAAATCGCACTAAACCCAAACCAGACTCGATTTTTATTCATCCTTATCACTCTAATTTGGCTCGAGCGGATGCTGCCGCTTTCGAACTCGGTATTACTGGCGACACGGAGTTGGTTGCCGGAAACAAACCCGCAGATGATCAAGGTTGGGAACATGGTAAAGGCAGAGATGTTGCCAGAGAGTTATTCGGGGGTGGCTAACATAATGCGCTGACATGTCATACCATTGCCAACGTCTGTATTTCGGGCGCAATCATCCTTGACACCTTGGAAGATGTCATCATGACATAAATTAGATCGTGAAGCTCTCAAGAAAGAACTTAAATAAACAAAAAAGAAGACTTTGCTGTGACCAAAAACATCTTTGCAACTGTTGTAAATTCCATTAACCGAGGCCAGCTCGTCTAGTAACATATCCTCTTCGCGGCACCTGGCTGCGCGCTGAGTCGGCTTCCTCAGATTTCTTTTGCCATTGATCAATGAGTTTTCCAACACCTTGATAAGTTTTCTCCGGAGATGGAGAGCGTCGCTGTTCTTCAGGGGGTGCGGCTGCTTTGTTTGTAATAGAGGGAGAAGGTAGTCCATCAATTGGCCCCAAACGCCCGGTGGAAGACGGCAGAAGCTTGCAACTTGGACCATTCGGCAATCCGGTCACACAGGTGGACACGTCGGTTGAACTAGTTGTAGTCAAAACACCTGGTGAGACCCACTTGTCCGCGTCTTTATTTAGCGACAAATCTTCCGCAGGCCGCGAAGAATTGAATCTAGAGACAGAGGGAGAGTGATTGGAGGGTTGTGTTGACCGAGTTGTAGCCACTGAGGATGTGATCTGAGGACCTAGTTTCAAGCTTGGTGACTTAGGGAGAGATGACCCATGACCGCCAGTTTTCACACTAGCATTAATTGCCTCGTATCTTTGAACCATGTCTGTGATAGACGTTCGACGGACACCATTCTTTCGGGATCCATCTTGTGGAACAGAGAGACCGCCTGGTGTCGGAGGTGTATCAGACTTTCCATCGGAAATTGGTTTCGTCACAGGGAACAAAAGAAGAGATTGAGGTCGAGCATGGGAAGACGAGGGCGCAGGAGGTATAGACGAGTTGAAAGCCGACAGTTGTTTGGTATGTGATACAGGGGAACGACATTGGTCGGATGTTCTGCTGGGTGGACGTGGTAACTCGGCATTCCCACTACCTTGAGATGTGCGGGCCTGCATGCGCCGGGGTGAACTAGCGCTAGGCTTCATGGCTGAAGGAACTGCAATAGACGAACGCGGGTTCACATCGGCGTCTTCGCTGAGGCCCCGGATAACAGAGTCCTGAGCTACATCTTTCAGCCTTTCCTTTGTCTGCACCACTCCGCCTCCCCATAGATCAACAAGATCATGGACAGAGCTTTGTCTTCCTTTGCGCCTGCGTACCGAGCCCCTTTGGGCCAATTTGGACGGCGCTATACCAAGAGCGTCTTCTGGACTTTCTTCATCACTGGATGACAATTTTCCCTCTCGGGTAACTGGTGAAGTCCGCCGACTTTCTGCCACCTTTTCCATCGGTGATGCGAAAGTTTCTGTGGTCAAACCATAACGATTAAGGGGCTTGGTAGCTCCGAAAGGATGAGAAGGGATATCGGGCTCCTTCCTGCTCATAGAAGACATAGCACTTGTGCGCAATTCGCGTTCTGGTGACCGCGGTCTGCGTGAAGATGACTTGCCTGGAGAAGGTGGAGTAGGCACCCTAAGCGGGAGTTGTCGACCAGTTATACCTTCTTGTGGTGACGGAATGCGGGTTGTATTCTCCTCGATAAATGACGACCGTTTCTTCGTAAATTCACGTAGTAGAGGTGTCCCCGGGACTTGTATGTCTACGAGCCCCCGCTCCTTTGGAGATAACTGGTTGTCGAATTCCGAAGTAAGCCAGTCTTTGGATGCTTGGACTGTCGGAGTCGGTGGGTGCCTGGGTGCTGAGGTGCCTGCAATATCAAGAAGTCCAGTTGGTTGCTGCACTGGCAACTGTGCAGGGAGCGTTGCAGTATGTTGCCCAGGTAATGACAACGGATACTGAGCTAAATGACTAGGGCGCTTAGGTAGGGGCGCATCGACTCCTTCCGACGGGAAAAATCGTTGGTCTTCTCGCATAGCAGCACCCAAGTTTTGGTCAGAGCGGACATTACGTTGGTAAAACGAAGATGGCGTGAGGAGCTGCGACAGAGGGGAATGGGAAAGAGCCGGCATCTCTGACACATTGGTCTTCTTCTCAAGGGACAAGTGAGAGGGATGGACTGCGGGAGCGAAAGTCGCATCGATCTCTTCCACCGACGGGAATCTCGACTCCGCCGACACATCAAGTAGCTGACGTGGCTCGGACGGTTTTCCAGCAGTCAGTGGTATAGGCTGGATGGAAGGGCTGGATCCCCACGACGAACTAGCATGGGAACGAGGGGAGGACGTTGGCCTGAAGCCAGGAGACGATGACTTCGCTGTGGTAAGCGAGGGATTTGGTGTAACCGAAGGACGGTGATAATCGCCGAAGGTAGCCAAACCTGTTCTTAGTTTGCGTGCCTCCCCCAATGTCGGCGCTTGAGACACCGTTATCGGCAGCCCTAAGCCATCGAAGGCATCCTTTCCTTTAGAAATGATGACCTTTGTAGCTCGGGAGCCTTCCAGAGGTGATGCAAATTTCGAGGGCGTTGACTTCCCTTTAGTTGTAGTTGGCGTGCCTACACCGGAACCTAGCTTCGTACTATCGCCAGTATTCCATGAGAAATTATCACCGAACGTTGTGGTGGGTGTTCGAGGCTCAGGTTCTGCGTTCTTTGAAGTCGAAGATGTATCAACCAGGCCACCGTGGGGAACGTTCTTTGGCTTCCATGCGGACCAACCGACACCACCGGACTTTTGTGCTTTGACATCACCAGTGACTTGTGTGCTGGTTCGCAAGGCTCTCCAAGCCTTGTCTTCTTCGTCTGCCAGCCAATCACGATCCACGGCCCTCGCTGCCCCTGGTCCCACTGTCGGACTCGGGGGATGAGACGACGCGGATAATGTTGATTCCTTCTGATGGCTAGATGAGGGACGACCACGTCGCATAGGGGTAGTAGTTGCTTCCAACACCTTCTCCCTACTTGGCGCCCTGGTATCCTTCCGTTGCGTCTGTGTCTGTGTATTTGACGACTTTGTGCGGTTCGGTACTACACCATCGAGAGGGTTGGCAGGATAGTGCTGTATCACACGAGGCGAAAGTGGTTGAGCCGGTGGCATGTGGTATGTGAAACGAGACTTAGTGCCACGAATGCGGTGAACTTGATCGAGAAGTTCGAATACAGTAGGCCGTTGCGTGCCGTGTTCACGAAGCATCGCGGCTACGACATGAAGTATGGATAAATCCAATTACTCAGAAAAGGGACACACATACCAATCATGGCATTAAGTTGTGGGGAATATACTGGATATGGTGGGATTCGATACTGCACATTCAGTATGGCAAGAGGACCGTGTTCCTCGAAAGGAGTGGTGTAATAGCACAACTTGTACAACAAGACGCCCAACGCCCACACATCCGACTTTTCGTCGACAGGGCGACGGAGGTAAGGATCTATCATTTCAGGAGCCCGATACTGAAGCGTTGTATGACGATTGAGATCTGCTTCAAGCGCTCGGATCTCTTGGGTTGTAGCTGGCGGTCTGGGAGCAACAGGCGTCGCAGAACCAAAATCACAGAGCTTGAAAATCGTAGGAGATGACTGAAGAATATTCTCAACTTTCAGGTCGCGATGTAATAAAGGAGGACGAAGATTATGCATTGCAGCGACTCCTTCACACACGTCAACGAAGATTTGCAAGATCTCGGCTTCGGTGAGCCGTTCGCGAAGACGCCTATTCATCATGTCAATGATGCCCCCACCTACAGTGGTGTTGAGAAATTGTAAAAGTATTGAGGGTGTGCATACCTGGACAGAATTCCATAAGGATGAATACTTCATATTGCCCACTGGACATCCTGTGCCACGCAGCATCGATCAGATGCACAATATTTGGGTGGCCTTGAAGGATCCTCTGATAGTAAGGTGTGAAGCCCACAAGTATGGCCCGGGACTAAAATCGTACCATGATATCGACTTCTTTTTTGACCTCTGCCAACATTGATTCGTTCGCTACAGCTATACGCTTGAGGACATGGTGCGTGGTGTTGTAAACGGGAGCCGAAGTCCGTACAAGATAGACATGAGAGAAGCCACCTAGACAGTAATACTAAAGCTGAATGCAGGAGAGAACGCACGAAATATCACCTACCTTGGCTGAGATATTTCTCAATTTGCACCGAAAACTTGTTCACCGAAATTGTCTGCCCTGGGGACAGGGTACCTTTGTTCTCGACATGATACGGTTGGGCCATTGCCTGTTGCATGGCCAAAGAACACAACCAACAAGCCCTGCAACAGGCTGCCAGTCTCGTATGCAGACTCGAACGCAGTTCGACCAAACTTGGTTGCGGGATCTGGGTTTTGTCACGTGATCTTATGTCCATAAACGTGACATTTGAAGAGGCTACTACTACTAACTTTAAACTTACAACATACGGTCCAGTCTTTCTTTTCCCTCACATATTCCGCGTAGGTTAGTGGAAACCATGAATACAGACGCAGTCCCTTTCCCCCGTCCTACTTCCCAACACCTTCCCAAGATCGGGTGGTATGGTCTTGGGGCTATGGGGTTCTTCATGGCCCGGAACCTTGCGGCATCGAACAGACTAGAATTGCCCGTCTTAGTCTACAACAGAACCGTTTCAAAGGCAGGGAAGCTTGTCAACAACATCGGAACAAATACTGCTACCGTAGCATCAGGTCTGGCCGAACTTGTCACGGAATGCGATGTCATTTTCACCAATCTCGCCAACGATGCTGCTGTACAATGCGTTTACGATGACTTCGCTAAAATAATGACTGTGAGTCACAATGCTAAACGTTTTGTAGAACTGGCGTGTATTCTTGGTCTCTGAATCAGCAAACACCGCCTGATGGACGAAAGATATTTGTAGATACAAGCACGGTGAGTGTCACAGTGCTGTCACGGCCAGGAAATGCACCAATCACTATGGACTGCAGATTTACCCTTCCCTTGCAGGTAAAGGAGTGCTATAAAATCAGTTTATTGTTAACTAGATGTTAATAATACCATTCAGCCCAAATCGACAAGCTGTTGCAGCAATTTCTCCACTGTCACTTCGTAACGTCACCTGTTTTTGGTCCACCTGCAGCAGCAGACGCAGGGGACTTGGTGATCGCGATGAGTGGCGATTATCGCTCCAAACAGGAGGTTGCTCATCTTCTCGTTCCTGGAGTGGGGAGGAAAGTCATCGATCTTGGGGGAAATGTTGAAAAGGGTTGGTCGCTTCTCAGACCAATGTCGCTGACAGCGAAGAATGAATTTAATAATTCCAGCTCCTACGTTCAAGTTGATCGGAAACGGGATGATCATGGGTGCCAACGAGTTACTGGCAGAGACGCTCACTCTTGGAGAAAAGTCTGGCATTGGGGCCCACACAGTGAACAGTCTTATCAAAGGTATATGCCCGACCTCACAACATTTGAGGTTTCTCACCCCTTTCTAGAAATTATGCCGGCTCCTGGGTGCGCCCCATACCTACTATTTTGTGGTCAATGACCGATGCTCTTTGTAGTCTCACTGCTTACGGCGACAAAATGGTGAATGACCGCTTCGATGGCTCTGTCGGGTTTTCGATCGATCTCGGCATCAAAGATTCGCTGTCGGTATCCATTGTCCTAATATCATTGGGGTTCTTATCCTAAATCCCTGTTGGACAGTCACCTCCGTCGCCTGGCAGCGGAACTCAGCTGTCCCATGCCTACGGTTGATATCGCTCATCAGCGCTTGATTACTGCCCGTGCGATTCATGAACGACAGAGGTCATCGGGCTCCCAAAAGTGGGACACGCTTGACTGGAGCGCATCGATTGCTGGCAGCAGGGTAGCGGCAGGGTTAGAACCTTTCGACTGCGATGTACGTGTCACTTATCAACATTAAAATAACAATCACTTCCTCAGATATGCATCCATAGGCCCATCATGTTGTCCCCGACGATTGATCATCGTCATCGGAGCTGTGGTTTTGGCTTGTCTAGATCGCACAGGGAAGGAGAATGATCCAGCAAGTAAATTGATGTTGGAGCGGTATACCACAGATCTGGGTTTTGACTCCTATGTAGCAAATTGGCTTCCGCCAAAATCTTACAGCGGTGCATTCTACAAACGGTTATGACGCAAGGTGTCAAATTGTAAGAGCGGCGAATGACCACAGGAGGTGGCTCTGCCGGAAACAAAGACCTACCATTTCATATTTCACCGTTACTGACATAAAAGCCCGTGCTGCTTTTGCTCATCCCCACTAGTCTTCGATTCCCTCCCAGGCCTGTCGGTTACCCTCGTCACCAACTGAGGCTGAGGTGTCTTTCTTTTTCTCCGTCATGACAACCCTCCATGTCAAATACCTCTTCGTTGTCCTGGTTTTATTTCTCTTTTCCGAAGCAGCGGTATTGGGCAATGGTTTAAATACCCCTGATCCTGCCCCTGCCAGACGCTATGCCTCACCTATCGGCCCTACTCAAACAGCTACGGCGACCTTCCCGCGGGAGGATCTCGCAGAGCGTTCCAATGAAGCCGGTGAGGCAAAGCCTACTTCACGTCGTCAGGTAGCCTCGCTTCGAAACCATATCCCACGCCAGGCATTTCCATCCCTGAAGTATTCCCCCCCACCAAAGCATGATGATCCATTGCCTTTTCCCGAGGATCCCGACGATATTTCTTCCCAGGACAACCCGTCTTGGGATGATGGGGAAGACGACTCGCCTGATGATAAAAAGGTTCGTCGTCAGGCAGGCCCTCTTCGACAACATACCCCTCGCCGGGCAGTCCCTACCGGACAGCATTATCCTCATCGCGTAGAACGTTCCCGTCCTCAGGTATTCCCGTCCCCGAAATTTTCGCCTCCACCAAAGCACGACGATCCACCGCCTTTTCCTGAGGACCCCGATGGTAATCCTTCCCAGGACGATCCGTCTGGGGACGACGGGGAAGACGACTCACCTGACGATACAAAGGTTCGTCAGGAGGCAACCCCGCTTCGGCACCATATTCCCCGCCAGGCAGTCCCTACTGGACAGCACCAACCTCGGCGTGCAGAACATTTCCCTCATCAGGCATTCCCGTCCCAAAAGTATTCGCCCCCATCAAAGCATGATGATCCACCGCCTTTTTGGGATTCCGATGACATTCCTTCCCAGGACGACCCGTCTGGGGATCATGGGGACGATGGAAATGACGGGGACGAGGGGTCACCTGAAGATATCTCTCCCGAGTCACCTGCGAAACACAGGCGAAGCATAAAGCAGCAGGTGACTATAGGCATAGGTGCTGGGTTCTGTCCTGCGGGACTGTTCGCATGTCCCATTCAGAGTGCACTTGGATTGTTCCCAGGTGCAGTGAATGACGAATATGAGTGCGTTGATTTCAAGTCTGACCTGGACAACTGTGGAGGCTGCTCTAGTTTGGATCCCGGAAGGTAAGTTACCGACTGGCTCGTGTGGCATGTGCTCGTACTCATCAAAGTGATACAGGTACAATTGCCGGGCAATTCCTCATGTATCATCGGTTGCATGTGTCTCTGGACAATGTGTCATTACTGCTTGCCAGCCTGGATACACTTTCAAGGCTGATACGCAGATATGCGCCTCCGCTTAGGTTTGCATCGCGATCCGCTCCGTCGTAACAGAACGTTGACCTCATTCCTTCTTGATACTTTACTCTTGAAAGGACCTTTTTATCAGGCTTACAATGGATTATCGAGACCATCTTATCTGGACCTTTTGAACAAACCACTAGCTTTTTTGTCAGTCAGATGATCGGGACTGCTTACTAGACTTGGACTCCTTCAGTATTTATATGGTTCCACACTAGCCTTGGACAAGCGACACAGCGTAGCTATTCCATGTAGCACAGCTATCAGATATGCTGGCTGTGGTTCAATACTCAATACCTGTCCTGCTAACGAACTTGGCTAGGTAGTTGAAACCGCTCTTCTATACAGACTCAGATGCAATGCGAGATCCTTACTGCGACTACGGAGTCTTTGCCTATGACCTCGGTCCGGATATGTTGTAAATGAGGTAGCTTATTCTGAAAGTTAATGTAAGTTCGAACCAAACAGCCCTGGACCTACATTATTACGTTGCTCTTCTGAGAAGCCAACCTTGTATCCTGTACCGTCATCGCCCACAAGTATCGGAGCAGTAGTGGTGATGATAATCGTATCGGGGCCGAGTGGTTCCCCCTCAAGGTACGGTTTATGTGCATATTTCAGAAAGCCATTGATGACAGTCGCCCCTCCCTCGACCATCAAGCTCTTGATACCTTGTTCGGAAAGTTCTGCGAGGACCTGTGGAATTGAAAGCAACCCTACTGGAATGTAAGGAGTTATACAAGGAGTTATACAAATTCTCACCATTTTCGCATGATACCTCGAAGACAACAGCACCAGCGTTGATGAGAGCCGATCGTCTTTCCCTTGCCCCAGAGGAGTCGGACGAGCAGAAAATCCAGGGCTGGAGGCCAGTTCCTTGGCGGAAATTGTTCAAGAGTTTACAGTCGACGTGAAGTCGCAAATGTGCATCCAAAACTACCGGTCGAGGAAGGCTTGTGGGTCGTAACCCTTCAGGGATCAAACGAGCTATAGTTGTCTATGTCCAAGGTCCAGAAGGTAGAAAAGCCAAGTATACTTACTATTAAGCTGGGGGTTGTCATTCAAAGCGGTTCCAATACCAACAAGAACAGCATCATGCATAGATCTCATCCTAAGGTTGAAGCTGAAGCACGGAACAAGAGTATTTTGAGGAATGAGTACCAATGAGTCATGAGCATACTCTCTGTACAGCTAAGGAGGAGCTGCTTTCCATCTTTTCCGGAGATTTTACCGTCCAAAGACTGAGCAAACGTCAGTGTAACTAATGGTATATTGCTCCTTCGTTCGTTGTCTGAACGAGAAGAAAACACCGAAAGTAAGAAATCGCGAGCGGAACAGTTCGGTGTCGGGAACGCCATGTCTAAGGTCGAGTCAGCAATTCACTATAATTAATGGTTCGGTGACGCTGATCAATGAACATCGAGAAGCAGCCTGAAGTTAGATCTTACCTCTATGAAGGCTTTGTTGGCTTTGAGTAGTGACACTGAGACGCAGAAATAACCACGCTCTTCCTGGACGATTACATCACTCCAAAGCGCCGAAAGTAAGGTGGCCTTCTGTCTACACCTCCTCGCAGCTCAAGATGTACGTGCACGATGACGTTTAAACTTTGTTCTGCCATCTGACACTGGTTTCAAGTCAGTATTTACATAACCAGCCAGTATGATAACTAAACCCGGGGAAGCGTCCGTTGCCTCTTTGGAGAAAGAGGAACAAGTCGGACACGAGGAAGAAGAAGATGATGATGGTGATGGTGTCATCGAAGGGTCAGCCGCGGGTGGAGGTATGTACTGTGATGATTCCTCCAATTCCTGGCTTATCTGCATGGGTCACTTCATTACATTACAGGCGACACCAACAAGAAGAAGAAGAAGAAGAAGAAGAAGAAGCCCAAGAAGAAAAGGGCAGAACAAAGCGATCCTCCTCGTACTGGAATTTCTAAGATCTTTTTAAATGGTGTCTACCCCGAGGGTGAGGTTCAGCCATACAAAGACGAGTCCGTAATGTTCCAGATTTGCCCTATGTTAGTAACTTAATCGTGTATCAGCAATGCTTGGAGGACCGCTTCGCAAGAGAAAAAATACATGGAGAAAATGACATTGGAAGATCCAGAGGTCACTTATCAGAACATCCGGAGGGCTGCAGAGGTTCATCGTCAAGTGCGACATTACACTCGCAAATACATCCGCCCTGGAATGAGTTTGACAGAGATTGCCGAATATATTGAGAACGGTACCCGGGCATTGGTAGAGGAGGATGGCCTGGAGTGTGGAGTTGGTTTTCCCACTGGGCTTAGCCTGAACAATTGTGCAGCCCATTTTACTCCCAATGCCGGGGATACGACAAGTACGCTGATCAATATTCGCTGGCCGATGATGCTTATGAGTTATCAGTACTCAAAAGTGGTGACGTGCTCAAGGTCGATTTTGGAGTTCATGTGAAGGGTCGAATCCTTGATTCGGCATTCACACTCACCTGGGAACCGACATACGATAAACTCGTGGAAGCTGTCAAGGCGGCCACGGACACTGGAGTCAAGGCAAGCAATCTTAGTCCGAGGGATAAGATGCTCTAATTCATCTTCTTCTATGTGCAGGAGGCAGGAATTGACGTTAGGCTCGGTGAACTTGCTGGGTATATCCAGGAAACAATGGAATCGTACGAAGTGGAAGTCAACGGAAAAGTATTCCCCGGTATGATAGCCACGATTGTGTTCGGATGATATTTTGCTTATTTCGATGTGCCACAGTGAAACCGATAGAAAATCTTAGCGGTCACTCCATTGGTATATATCAAATACACGGCGGCAAGTCAGTGTTACTGGTGAAGAATGAAGATCAAACCAAAATGGAAGAGGGTGACTATTTTGCTATAGAAACCTTTGGTTCGACCGGGCGAGGCCGCGTCGTGGAAAGTGTGAGGAACCTTGTTATTCCGAAATGACCAGATCCAAACATATTCTCGCAGGGTGATTGCTCCCATTATGCCAAAATTATAAATGCACCTCGAGTCCCTATACGGTAGGTATTTTCTTTCGTTGTCGCCTGGACGATACCAAGTGATGACACGCCAATCTGTCGAGGCTGACGTCGGCAAAGTCGTTACTGAAGAGTATCACCGCCAACTTCGGTACCCTACCGTTCTGCCGTAGGTACTTGGATCGGGTTGGGGAAAGCAAGTATTTGCTTGCGGTCAGTGCTCCATTCCATGGTAATAGTGTATCTGAACATGATTCTGCAGCTTAACCACCTAGTTCAACAAGGGATAGTGCAAGACTACCCTCCACTCTGCGATGCTTTGGGCGCAATGACCGCACAATTTGTAAGCACTCACCATTACTCTGCGTCATATCGGGTCTTACTGCTGTAAACAGGAGCACACAATTCTTCTGCGACCGACCGTAAAGGAGATCGTTAGCCGGGGCGATGACTATTAAGCCTCGTAGTTCATCCAGGATGCATATGTTTTTTTGTCTGATGCAATCATTATTGATAGATCAGTTGCATGAGTAAGTGAGGGCTTGACTCGACTTGAATCGTTGGGGTCGCGTGACACCATTGTGGCCTGTCCACGTGCTACAAACTTGTGTCACTGATAGACGCCCAGTCAGCTTCTTTTTGTCACGGCTCAGTGTACTAGCCCCATAAATCCTAGGCTGACCCCTTTCTGACCCGCTACCTCTCTCATCGTCTCCCTCGGTTCTCTGGCCTAGGCTATTGGCGAACACCATGCTTCGCGACTCCCTGCACCTTTTTTACCACTCTCCGAATGTTGTCTCCCCAGCATCATCTTCTCCCGCCCACAAATCGCTGTCAACCATGTTACATGACTATGACACCCCAGGGGTCTTACCACCATCGGCTCGAATGGATCATACATTGATATCTGAGAGCCAGTATCCCTGGAAACTCTGGGATGCATGGAAATACCCTGCGTTTGCGGTAAGGAAAGGTCCGTTGGTTGTTGGAGATAACTTTTCGAAAGATTCACTCGCAATTCTTTCCTTCAGCTTCGTCTTTAGCTCGCGACATAGTTTCCTACCACATTTGGGGACCTCGGAGAAGAACGTGGGGCATTGAAATGACGATCCTTAGCAGTCTGATGAGAGACGTTTCCAGGCATTCAGCACTGGCGGATATCGTGCGTTCTTTTTTGGCCTTTATCTTTCGGTGAAACTTATTGGCAGGCCACGGTTCGCATGGTGATGGGGCTAGCGGGGTTGGTTCCCCCTCCTACCGACGCGCTAGTCACCCCTGTCACCTTTCGTGTGCACAAACGTAACCTCCGCGGGATTTTGCGGGCATTGGACGCACATGAGACTGGAGAGCGCGAGCTCTCTGGAGAGTGGATTGTCGGGAAGAAACTATGGCAGGCGTTACAGTCAGACTATCGATTAACAAGTAGACCTGTCGACGACGATGCAAACTTGGAACACTCAGTCTACAGTGATGGATGTTCCTTTAGACGACGTCATTCGCGGGTCGTGCTATACATTCATGGCGGTTGGTATCCATGATATTTAACTAGCTCTGCGCTCGTTATCGTTTGCAGGGGCATATTGTTATTCCAGCGCTGCTGCACAGAGGATGATCTCGATACCTCTGTCCAAATCCTTGGATGCACGTGTATTTGGTAAGTTTCAGTCCTATCGTACCAGCTTTGTGTAAACTGCGGTGTCAGCCATCGACTATCGTCTCGCACCGGAAACCGTATTTCCAGGTTCTCTACACGACGTGGTTAATGCTTACATGCGCTTGACGGACGACCTACAAGTTTCTCCAGAAAACGTGGTTGTTGCAGGAGACAGTGCAGGTGGTGGCTTATGCCTGGCATTATTTCTATACCTGCGGGACAATGGGTATGACCTGCCCGGTGGAGCAATTCTCCTTTCACCTTGGGTCGGTAAGTTGTCTACAATTGGCATTCCTAACGCTGCTCAACATACACCAAGATCTGACCCTTAGCTGCGCTTCTTGGGAGACAAATGCTGCATATGACATAGTCCCCTTTCCTGGTCATGATGCACATCTGAACCCAATCGTGATGTACTTAGGAGACGGTATGTCGCAGTATTTGACACACCCATACGCTAGCCCTTTGTTTGGGAGCTTCGAGGGCCTGCCACCAATGCTTATCCAATGCGGAGAGGCAGAGGTGCTGAGAGACGAGATAGAGCTCCTTGCACATAAAGCGTCTCTGGCTGGCGTTTATGTCCAACTCGAAGTCTACGAGGATGGGGTGAGTTGTTCGCTCTCCCAAAACTGACATCGAACATTTATACTCTTATCGTAGGTGCATGTGTTCCAGTCCTTTCCTTTTGGCGGTTTGGTTAACGAGGCTTTCGCTTCTTGTCGTGACTTCGTGCGCCACAGGCTTCCTGAGATTCAGGATTCTTCACCCAAGCTTCTCGGGAATGTCTGCGAAGCGCGCCTCGGGGACGATATCGATAACGATAACGTTCGTGCGGTGCGTGGAGATGGCACTGAGATGTATGCTGGGCGACATGGCGTTCAGGAACGAATGAAGCCCCAACTGGGAGATATTGACCCAGAGTTATCTAGCTGGACATGCAATCGGCCTGAGGGCGATGCCTCGATCCGTGTCACTGGGGCAGAAACTAGGAGCGTGGGCGCTGAAGTTGATAGCATCAATGCTCCCAGCCTGCGGCGCATCGAATCTACCCTTTCAGCCTTTGTGACAAAGCCGCCGCCTTTACTGATGGCGACCGAGGAATCTCAACCGTGCACACGACCACTAATAGGCAAGACACGTAGTTCTACCAGCATCGCTTCTTTCATGGAGCAATTGACATTCTCTTCTAACAACTGCATTATGCCACCTCAGGCACAGAGGTTTAATCAAACGCATGTATGATGTATTATCCTTCCTCGTAGTAATTGTTTCGTGGAGAGCGTATTGAATGGAATAAGGACATAACACTAGGACTCACTTCTAGGAATGAATACCTGCTTGTACAATTCCAACTCTTCAATTGTGTTCTGCAATGCTCTGCGTTCCCAATTACCAAAAATGAATCCCTCATATACCATAGTCGTAGCCAACCATGATATAAAAACAGTGAAGAAAGTGAAGAAAGGGTTCATCCAGGGAACGGGAACCCAGGCCGAACCGAATATCAAGGTTAATAGGACCATGACGCACAGCGCAAACGTCGCCAGCTCATGACGCGATCGTTGCTGAGAGATGCGATAGTAAGCCTGCAGCGTCCCGAGGACTTCCGAAATAGACGCCAAGGACATTTCAGAGGTTCCACCTGCCCATATCGAGGTAGTACTCTTCACCGTTTCATCTGTGTCGAGTAACAACCCGTCTATTTCCTGAGGAATGGTTGCAGTGAATGTGGCTTCCACTCCGAAATGATCCGAATAGGAGCAATTGAACTCTGGAATCAGGTCCGTGAAGATGACTTTGGAATCCTGACATTCCAACCTGGGGAAAGTATCGCTATCCAAAGAGCGGGGAGGATGCCGGAAGAGGATATAGTCGAGGCGCTTGCCTTGGTATTTCCGAATAAGTGGATCAAGGGATGGCTTCGAATCACGATAAGAATTCAAAGGAGAGTCGGCAGTAATTCCATATTTGACAATACCGTCTACCGGTGATATCACTTCCAACGGGGGGAAAACATACTGGTGGGCAACTGTCCAAGCATCGGACAGACCAGCATGATTGAAGACGATATTCATGGGAAGGCTTGTGGGTATACTATTAAAGTCACCCACCTGGTGTGACACGGGTGTGTAAGGCCTCCTAGTAGTGCAGAGATAAAGACGTACCGCTATCACATAATTACCCAGTTCGGCGGCTTCCCTGGTAACTTTTGCAAACTGCCAGGCGTTAACCAGGCGATGACTGCGATTATATTCGGGGCCATCTTCCCCACCCTTCGCATAGAGCTAGAGGCGTATGAGCAACGGCAGACAAGAAGAGCATTGACACACTAACGTGAGTGTTGAATATTTGCACTTTCCCCAGGATAGGATGACTGATAGTCACACTGCCCACTGCTTTGCCAACAAACCAGTCACCACCCGTTACGTCTGTCGGCTCACCGTTGAGAGAGTATGGTATGATGCTCGTAGAAATAATGGGCCACTTTGTAAACATGGCCAGTCCAGCACCGAGTGCACCGCTGATAGGATGGGGTTAGCGTGGAGTGATCACATCCATTCCAAACGCACCTAAGAAAGCGTTTGGTATATGGCAGGCGGTGGGACGTGGCATCTCGAATCTTATTATAGTCCTCTTCGACCCACAACTCTTGAAGGGCGATAATGTCATGGTCAGACTTGGAGAAAGCATTGGCGATGGCTGCAATGCGTTTATGACGGTCCTTTGAGACATATTTCAAGCCCCTGCACGAATTGCATGAAACCGTCTGCAATATCTGACTTGACTCACCAGCAGTTGAAGGTCGCGACTCGGAGGACGTCCATGGCAGAGTGGTTTGGCTCCACGCCATCACGTGGGCAGACGACCCCTTAACGCTCAGCAAAGAGCAGCCAAGCATGGCGACGGCCTTTACTCGAGACGAGTGCGTGTGTTGGCCGTGCTAGTCTATACGGGAACTAACGAGCAAGGGCACAGTATCGAGATATCGACCCGCGCAGCCGACCACTTTACGCGCCTCTATTATTCCACCTATGATTCTCCTACTCGAGCGGAGGATCTCCCCAAGTTCTATCGTGCCACTTCAACTTTGACGTGGAACGGAAATCCCTGCCAAGGTGCTGAGGGGGTCAAAAAACTCATCCAAGACATGCCCAACACCAAGCACGAAGTCCAGTCGTATGATTGCCACCCCATTCCAGGTAAGCATCGTCTTTGACCACGCTACTTTCACGCACCATCTATCCAGGGACGCAACCGCCTTCGCTTTTGATATCTGTGTCGGGAAATGTTACCCATGGAAAGCCTCCTGTGGCTAAGAGTTCAGCAACGTCAAACCGTTCTATCGAAGGACAACCTAGGGTGTTCTTCCAAACATTTATTCTTGTCCCGGATCCCGTTGCTCCAGTAGCCAAAGCCGGGGAAGTAGCCAAGTACTACGTTGATGCCGATGCAATGAGATTTGTTGGCTAAGGTGCGACTCAGTCTTTGTGGTCGATTGGGCCACGGTCGAGTCAAAGCTGAGCCAGTTGTTACAATCCCCGCAGAGTGCGTGACTCTTCAAGCTTATGGAGACCATGTCTCAAAGTAATTTCGAACCTGCCGTACAACACATCTTGCAGCCCATGGGCCGCCGAATGTTAGACTGAAGCCAGCAGTAGTGACGGTACATTTGTAACACCTCCACCATTCTCGCTCCGGAGCCTCGCCATCTACGTACCGGTGGATTATATTTCGTGTGTGAAGAGCAGTCGCCTCAATTAGAGGTGTCAATAATTATGTACGACCTACTTTGGCCAGACTTCAAGCTTCAATGGTCATGGAGGAATCTTTCTGCCTTCTGGCTACATTGAGATTTGATCCATTCCTCGAGACTCTGAACTGGAATAATGACCCGGATGGGCTTCCATCGCCATATCTTCTGCTCTCATATCAGTTCCATCGTTTAGCGACATGCAGTCTGGCGCTCCAGTGGCCATCCGCGCACAATCTCACTTTCACCAAACTGAAATCCACCTGTGATACCATTGTACGCGATATAAATGGTGTCGGAATCAACAATCCGTTGAGAGTAGGTTTCATATCCTCGTTCATTCGTGCGTTGTCACCGACCGCCCCGATAGATACGTCTTGTATTGTCACCCGTCAATCTCACTGCATCTGCCTCACCTACCCAGCCTTTGAGATACGACCCCACTTTTCCGTCACTCTTCGATCCCGTTTCAAACATTCAAGTTCCGTTTGAACCCATCCTAAGAATCTGCGTTGATACTCAACCAACGCCAAACACGGTTTCTATGAAGACGACGTACAGGCGACCTTATGACGATGCTCGTGCCCGCGTTGGCATGCCCGCTGTGGGTGTTCCACCAAGGAATGGCATTGCATCGGACAGTCCTGACGATGTAATTCTCTACAATGCATCCGGTGCGATCATGGAAACCTCGATATGCAACATAGCATTCTTCCGCCAAGGGAGGTGGGTCACCCCGCTCCTGTCTTCCGGTTGTATAGCAGGCGTGTTCCGTCGATGGCTGCTTGAGAACGACCGCATTCACGAGGCTCCAGAGAATGCTATTTCAGTGAAAACGATCGCCGACAATGAATGGGTGTTGGTTTTCAATGGTGTTAATGGGTGTCGATTAGGGAGAGTATGGCTACGCGAATAACAAGCCAGTAGAGATACTTTTGTGGACATTCTGCGGCAATCGACTTCTGTACGTGTTATCGTTCTTCCTTCGTGACTTGCAACTCGTCTACGTCCATCGCATGGTCCTCCCCTTCAAAGATGTCACCATCCATTTCACTCAAAATGTAATCCAGGACGAAACTTTCTTGAATCAATCGATTTAACCTGGACAGATGACGCTCCGTGTAAGGAATCCAACCATCGATCAACTCCTTCAATGCAGTCATGCCACTTGATTGTTTTTGTGGAGCGCTGTCAGGGGAAGGGCCACCAGATGATTCGTTCCCGAAAGCAGTGACAACGTCTTCGACAGACCTCAACTTCACGATGGCGTACAAGACATTTTGCGCGACACTGCTCGTTTTGGCATTGGAGTTCCAATCGCGAGCATACCGCAAGAGGAGAGCAAGGTCTGGGCCAGACAGGGAACGGAGCACTTCGTCTACTGACGGATGGCCAGCTATAGTTGTATCAGTTGTTGACAAGGATGGCCTCACGCCAGAGGCGATGTCCTTGAACAGTGAAAAGAGCCTGCCAGGCTGCTTCATGGCAAGTCCAAGCTCTATCGCCCTTCGATAGTCATGGAGGCTGAGATAGTTCACAAAGTCTTGTTCCCTACAATGAAAATTCAGTGGGCAGCAAGGCAACCCCTCCCAAAAGACTTCACCTGAGAACTTGTTCCGCGCGTTTTGCCTCATGTTCCTCCTCATACTCCCTTGTGCAGTCCTCCCAGAAAGTGACAACGGAGTCGGCGGCTCCAGAAACAATTATTCGTTCGTCAGTGCTGAGAGCCAGAGCCCAGACCTGGTGAATCATTAGACGGAGAAAGCTAGCGATATGAGCACCACTCACTTTGTCTTCATGATTGTCTAAAGTCGCAGTACATTCTTCTTCCCTCACGTTCCATAACTTGACGAGACCATCTGAACCGGAGCTCACCAATTGAATTCCGTGATTGAGGAAGTCCACCCGAAGAACAGAGTTGCTGTGGCCCTCGAATGTCTGCACGCATGTAAAGTCTTCGAGATTCCATAGTTTCACCGTCTTGTCACCACTTCCGGTGGCCAGAACGCGCTCTGTTTTCCCAAACTTCACACTCCAGACACCTCTCTTGTGTCCTTTGCACGTCCCAAGAAGTTTAAGTTCACCATATGAAGTTCTGCCTCCTGAGCCGGAACGGTAAGAAATTTCGTAGATATTTGCCGTGCGATCTTGTGATCCTGACGCGAGTAGCTGGTCAGTCGGGGCGACGTCAAGGGAGTTTATGTCCTTCTCGTGAGCTTTAAGTGTGGCAAGGCTATGACACTTGAGAGGGTTCTCCTCATTCCACGTCAAAGAAACGCCCTGCAAATCCCACATTTTTATCGTGCGATCCTGGCTCCCAGTAAGCAGAAAACGAGAGCGTGCATCGCGATCACCAGCCATCCGGGACATAGACAGAGCTCCGACACTTCCCGCATGGCCCTCGCACAAAGCGACACAACCCCATCGCGTATGACCAGCAGGGCCGTCCAAAGGGGCCCATATTCTCGCAGAATTATCCTTGCTTCCACTGGCGAATAAAGGTCCGCTTACACATCGATCTAAACACAGGACAATGTCCAAATGACCGGATAATAGTTGGGCATCTAAACTTGCGACTGAGTAGACGCGGATCAGCGACGAGTTGGTAGCAAGGACGAGATGACTGTCATCGGATGTACTCGGTAGGTGAGTCTCCGGGGATAAAAAGACTGCATCGACGATCTCATCATTGAAACCAATTAACTGTCGGGTGTGACTGCGGGAATCCACGGAGTGAAAGAAGATGTTCTGGTCCTCATGGACGGAGAAGACGGCTTCCACAGTCGGTACATACCTGTGAAGTTGTAAGACAACCGTAGATCATAATAAGTGCTCTAGCACTCACATCGCCTCTAGTATTTGTTGTTGCTGCGCTTGGTCAGGTTCCGATGCGGTACCCAATGAATGAAGTAGGGCACCCTCCTTCCAATCCCATACTTTGACAATACCTTTTTCTCCAGCAGTAAAGATCTGGTGGCTCAAGGTCGTGGCAGAGTCACTATGTATAAAGCCCACAGCTTCCACGCGCTCCATGACTGGGATGGTCTTCACAAGAGTAGGGGCAATGGGCACGGCTTTCGATCTACCCTTACCTTGAGAAATATTTTCATCGACGATAGATGTCATATCCCAGATCAGAACTACCGCGTCTCTGCCGCCACTGACAAGGAATTTTCCATCAGGTGTGACATCCAGACCACGAGGTACAGAGACATGACCCTCAAGGACAGCAATTGGGCGCAATGCACCCTGCTCATTTTTTGACGTCGTCATTAGATCGAATATTCGTATTTTGGTGTCGACCGAGGCAGTTATGAGCTGGGCGATGCGGTTGAGTTGAATGGCTGACGGATTTCTAGGAAAATTAAACTTCAAAGCGCTGACTACTCCGCCGTGCCCTTTGAATATATGGGTAACATGACCGGTGGAAATTTCGGAAACTTTGACAACGCCATCTGCTGAACCGGAGGCCAGGTAAGTCGAGGTTGGATCCACAGTGCAAACATGGACTGGAGCATCATGCGCACGAGCTGTCACTCGAGAGGGGTGGACATATTGACCTGAAAAGGCCGAAGGAATCTTGAAAACCCTAAGAGAGGGCACAGTAGTGAATACGATGAGTTGAGACGCGTCTGGTGTAAGACAAAGGGAATTGATGGATTCGGTGTCCTACGGCTCATCTCAATAAACCATGTTGCAAGTAAGAATATCACTCACACCCAAAAACCGACAGAGCAGCCTTCCGCTAGATATATCTGTGAACAATACCTCCTCTGCAACACATGTTACAAGGTTTGAACCGTCCAACGTGATGGCTACTGGGCCACCTGTGTGCAGTGGTGCAATAGTCCGTGACTTCTTATAGCTTGAACTTGTGTCAGCAGGTCATGATTTTCTTTGAATTCCACAACATCGTACATTCTGGCTTTTGGTCGCTGATTCGTGACCATGGTTGGTTGACAAAGT
>Ga0307518_10000105_pt1 | contig 59104 bp, 80 predicted proteins | sample 25_EM_MG_FD_203889 | JGI IMG/M metagenome (GOLD analysis project Ga0307518, IMG submission 203889) | Populus trichocarpa ectomycorrhiza microbial communities from riparian zone in the Pacific Northwest, United States - 25_EM | ecosystem: Host-associated > Plants > Roots > Unclassified | place...
TTCCATGTTTCCTACCAACAAAACACTGGCTTTCGATTACTCCTTGCAAAAGATTGCGCATCATCTTTCATATGCTGGTAGAAGTTTAACTGACTTCGGTCTTCCCAACCCAACCATCCATTCAGTCGAGATTGAAAAAGAACTAATTTTCTTAGCAGAGAATCAACCACGTTTCCGCACTGAATTTGCTCAGTTGCTTGAACAACTGAATGACGAACAACTTCGTATATTCTATGAAGTTCGAAATCTCATTGATAATCCTGACTCAGAATGTCGCAATGTCTTCCTTGAAGGCCGTCCAGGAAGAGGAAAGACATTCTTAATCAAAACACTACTGTCTTCATGGCAAGCCGAAGGAAAAATCGTCATTATCGTTGGCACCAGTGCTCTCAGTGCAACTGCGTATTCACGTGGTCGCACTGCTCACTATATGTTTGGAATTCCTGTCAACGACGAATGTGTTCATTTGCATTCCAAAATTTCTCCTTCCTCCGCTCGCGCTGATCTCATGCGAAGTACATATGTCATCATCTGGGACGAACTACCTATGGCCAACAAAGCTGCATGGGAATGTGTTCATGATCTTTGCTGCAAAATCAACAGCAATGACCGTCCTTTTGGCAACATTGCATTCATAGGTGCTGGAGATTTTCGACAAGTTGCTCCTGTCGTAAGTGGATGCGGCGAAAGTGCTACTCTAGCTGCCTCCGTAAAATCGTCAAATCTATGGCTCTCGATGAAAATTTTATCTCTGCAGACATCTATGCGCTGCATCAATGACGCCGAATATACATCATTTGTAGATGCCATCGGCGAAGACATCTCTGACGCACGTCACCGACTCCCTTTTCTAAGAAACACAACGAATATTATGGATGTCGTTGACTTCTTATTTCCTGATGAAGTCCTAAATATGCCGCATCTATGTCTCTCCCGCGCATTCCTTTCTCCTCGCAATATCTTCGTTGATGAATTCAATGATAACATCTTAAATCGTCTTCCTAGCGCTGCGCGTATGTCCTCATACTGCACTCACTTGATCTCATTAACAGCCCTCTCTTAGAATCGTACTTCAGCTCCACAACTTTAAAAGAAGCCGATAATACAACTTTACTGCCGTGCGAGCAATCACCAGACTACCTCGCAACATTATCACATCCTTCTACACCACCACATCATTTGAAACTGAAACTCGGCGCTATTTGTGCCATCCAACGCAACATCTCCATTGAAAAAGGGCTCGTGCGCAATGCACGAGTGCAAATTTCAGCTCTACATCGTCGCTTCATTGAAGTTCGCTTGCTTCAAAGCAACCAGATGCACTGCATCCCACGTATTTCGTTCGACTTCAATCCTGCCGGTAGTGATTGGACAGTGCAACGACGACAATTTCCTCTTCGTCTAGCATATGCGACTACCTTCAACGGCTGTCAAGGTCTTACATTAGCTAAGACCGCTCTTGACCTTCGCATTGATCCATTCGCACATGGCCAATTATACACAGCTCTTTCCCGTGTTCGAAGCCGACACGACTCCCTGATAATCTTTTCCACCACAAATGACAAACAAGATACCGCGAATGTAGTATTTCCCTCCCTACTATTGTAACTAGCACGTCCGTAGGAAAAGAGCGCTTGTAATATTAACGCTCAAGTACCCACAACTTGTCTGCTTCCACGGTGACCACCTCAGAAATGTGAACAATAACCCATTCACCAGGACTATGGATACTATGGATAGTAATAATATCGTTGGGTGTCGAGGAATACATATGTATGTTACATGGTGGGTGTGCGGGGGGAGGGGAAGAATGTGAGGTGGAGCGGTGGGCGAACCACCAACTACATACATTAGATATGAGCAAGAGTAGGAGCAGGCGCTTATACTGTCTATGCCATGTTAACACCCACAGAAGTGACTAGTGCATGCAGGCCAGTGAACTGACTGGCAGTGGCAGCTTTTTGAGCAGGATTTGCAGCACGGGTTCTGTCAAATGGACGGACTTAAATATTACAATGCACAAGACAAGAAAACTTTATGTAAGGGACACATGTCCGATGACGAAGACGACGCCCACCGAGCCCGGGTTAGAGCTTGTCGGAAGTTAACACTGGAGTTGGACATGGGTTGGGACCCTTCTCTCGGGTTAGTTTAGACTCCCTATGAGTTCATCGTGTTGGCACGCACTTGATGTGGCCATCCCTGCATTAGTCTAGGGACAAAGTCATGAAGGACGGGGGAAAGAGGAGGTAAGCTGTCGCTAACCACCCTCATCGAGATGGATTTGATGACACGCAGGAAACGTTAGCCTTGGGAAGAAGGCGTGATAAGCGTGGCTTTGCATGTTCCTTCACGGGGAGGTACAGAACCGCCGTTATGACCCAGGAAAGGTTGTGACTGGCCCTTTGCAGTTTCCACCCAACAGACGAGTCAATTTACATCTGTTTGTACCGATGACACCGATGACCTGTTGTAAGTCAGCCACTAAATCTCAGCGCAATCTCATTTCCCAAATATGAATATGTATTCCATTCTCAGTGGCCAGACTAAACATCTTCGCCACAAATCGCATGTCCATTTACGACCGCACACAACTCTACAACGGCTGCGCGCCACCAATAAGCTTGGGCACGTGTCACAGATACATGGAACAGGTGGAAATTGTCCTAACTCCCAAACTTAAAAGCAAAAGTCCACTCCGAACTCCTGAGAAGTCTTCACACGTATGGCAACAAAGTGCATTTCGGCTCGGTGGAGGGATTGACGTGCTTTGAAGGCGTTGAACATTATATGCGCAAGGTAATGCAAAGCAAGGCTCTTTGTTGGAATTATAGTCCATCTCATATCGTATTTTACAGGCCACGGTTTCTGTTTATAGTTCAACCCAATGGCTGTTGAATTCAAACCCATTCCCTGGGCGCACAAATTCCCCACTAGTACTTGTGGCTAGGACGCAAATATTGATCTATACTCGGTATGTTCCGGTCCATCAGGCACAAGAATAATTGGCCAGCATAAAGAGCTCCTGGTCTGCGGGATTACCATTCAGTCATCGCATCCCAATGCAAGCAACCGGCTTCTAAGGGCTAACCGGGATACTGCCTGAAAAAGACCTTCGACGGACGTCGGGTGTTATATCTGCAACCAGTTTGGCAATTCGATGCTCGATGCTCCGCTTGTGCTGTCAGTTTCTTTAATGTGTGTGAACCCGTACATCATATATGGGGGGACGGCCGGGCCTGTCCCAGTGCGCTCACCACCAAACTAAGAAAGTTATGAGATGAGTCTTTCTATTTTTATTGCAGGTAGCTCGGACCCATTACTTCAATACCAAACAGTGTTTATTACTTGGAGAAGAGCACTCATCACAGGTGCAGTTTCGGTAACTTGGACCGCGTATATGAATGATGCAACAACTTGGTTATTTGTTCAGTGGATCCCCACTGGCTTTCTCACTCTTCTGGACTTTGCATCAGCTTCACCTACACAGGTTCTACTCTCTGTCCATTCGAACAAAAAGTAATATTCGTACGTCTTTCCCCAGCGAGTCCGCTCAACTACAGCTCCACAGGTCCGCCGTGGAATACGGTTGAGGACATTCTACTGGTATGGATGTGCTTTGCCTCCATCGGTTTCCACGTCTATGTGTATGGAACTTGTAATAATATACGCTTTAGAATCTTGCAGGACTCACATGAACAACTCGGGACAATGGACAAGCGCAAGGCTATCTTGCAGCATCCACAGCATTACCCACATCGAATCGAACCAAAATGACACTGCTATGAGGCATGCCCCGGGGACACCCTTGGAATCGAGAAGTAACAGCACTCCGGAAGATATACAGGCCATGGGCGTAACCGGGCTAACACCTTTGCAAGACGCACCCATTTATTCAGATCCATTTGCATTTACTCCGTCCGAGCTGACGAGTCTTCTGGATCTGAAAGACTTGGCTGCTCTCGAAGCCATCGGTGGGATAGAAAGTCTTTTGAGAGGACTCGGAACACACCCTACCCATGGTTTGCTAACAGAAGCATCTGACCACGGATATGACCAACCCTCTGAGGGCAGACCTAGTGCAGGTATCGGCCCATCCTGGAGACATATCAAAACAAAGCAAACATCCGTTGAGCCCAACAGGCTACTTGTCGAGCCATGTCCCCCCACATCTATCACCTGCAACCATGTAGGTGACAGGTGTAAGACATACTATGCGACGTTGCAAATCTCAGATGATCCCCCACGATCTTCATCATTTATTGACAAGAACTTGACATGCATTCCAGACGATCCCACACCTACGTTTGTATTTTCTTTTTTGTGCTTAATCCGGGTTGCACGCTGACCTTTTGGATATCAGATTACCTGTGACGAAATGATGGTAACATCGCTTACTTCTCATGTTTCATCCCCTCAAATCCACATACCAACCTCTGGTCCTCCATGGGATGACCCATTAGGCTCCTGTGCGGTGCAAAGTCAAAACTATCTGGAGGTTTTGTCAGATAACCGCCCTCCTTTTGACACCGTGTGTTTCCGCGAAACTTAGGCATTGCACTTGATCTAATATGAATATAGAGCAAAGCCGATACAACGGATACACTACGTGATCTGGCCAAACGAGCCTCTCGGTATTGTACCGATCTCGGTGACAGGGTTGATCGAGACACCACGGAAGTTGTTAGAGGCGGGAGTGCCTTGGTGTATCAGGGAACACTACATCCAGAGGGGTTAGCAGTTGCAGTGAAAACATTTCGTTTCGGGCATAAGAGCGGTGTACGTGCGATTCCTGTTTTAGGATGTATCGAGATCTTGATCGTGTATTCTATCAGAGCCTTCTTCGCGAAGTTCACGTGTGGTCCAAGCTCTGTCACAGGAACGTTCTCCCGTTACTTGGGATCACTACTAAATTCGACCAGACTGTATCCATTGTGTCCGCATGGATGACACCGGGAAATGCGCACGGTTATGTTCAGAATATAGAGGTTGATCCCCGCCCCCTGGTACGCCATTATGTGTTACACTTGACCACACACCTAAACCTGTTTCAGCTCGTGGGGATCGCTACAGGTCTACAGTATCTACACAGCTACAAGCCGGACCCAATATATCATGGTGATCTCAAAGGCGTATGCCTGCTTAGCTTTAGATTTGCATGGTCACCGCTGACACCTCCTTGCAGTTTAATGTACTGATTTCCAATGACGGATGTCCCCTTCTTGTAGATTTCGGTTTGTCTTTCATTGACAAGTCGCCCTCTAGCATGGACATTGAAGGTAGTGGAGGAGGAACCCTGAATTGGATGGCTCCAGAACAGCTTGAGTCATTTGAATGCACGCCCTTCGCAACTGCTCAAGGGGATGTCTGGGCTTTCGGGATGACTGCTTTGGTATGTTTGCGTTGTCCTACCTTCTACCTTTCATTGAATGTTTCGGAAAAAGGAACTCTTCACACGACAACGCCCCTTTCCCGAAGCCAACACATTCCCACAGCTAGTCGCCCGCATGCTAAGGGGCTCCCCCGATCGCCCTTCTGACGAAACCACCTGCTTCCGGTTGACGGATGAATGGTGGAATAGCTGCTTGTCGTGCTGGCACTCGGACCCGTTGACGCGCCCCCGCATATCGGACATCCTAGCGAAATTCCTGATGGACTCGTCGGACGGGTGAAGTAGAAAAGTATTCGTGACTGCAACGGTTGGGTGCATTCCAGTGAAGAGGATTAGTGTAAGCTTCGTCGAGGACTTGCTGTGTAGTTCTCATTTGGGATGTGCTCCTTTTATGTTTTCCTGTCCTTTTCCCGTTCACTGTATATTTTCGAGTCTTTCCCTCCCCCTTTTCGCTCTCATATCCTGTTCCATGTTCCTTGGTTCGCACTGTCTAAGTGTAACTATTACATATGACATAAAATAGATTTATGAAATATCGTAGCATGTGCATGAATGAATCATCGACAGAAACTGAAATCGAAATTCTATAGTTTTGCTATCGGAGTACTGCATTGCACTTCATATTTGTCTACTAGTCTTCTCAGTACTTTGCCTGTCGGTGACTTGGGTATCTGGGAGAACAGGTCAGCTACCAGACCGCCCGACCGCGATGCCTCCTCTTAACCACTTATATCGGCTCATGCACTCCCGCACCCAATCATCTATCCACTTCGTAGCTTCTGCAACGCCAAGCTGCACGCCCGCTGCCAGAGATAGAACAATCCAGGCTCGGGGAACGTGCTCATCCATAGTGCGCCTGCCAGTCTGACGCCAGCAACAGTGACATCATCCAACCAGCTTATCAGGATGGTCAAGAATGGTATTCTCGGTTTCCATCGGCGCTACCTGCATCCCTGGAACCTTAAGAGTATCCTTGATAACGACCAGATCATTAGTCCTCAAGCCTGTGACAGTGGGCCCTTTCCCACCTCTTCGAAGCTATGATGAACAGGTGAGTAAGGTATTCTCGTAAAAAACCGATAGGACACGTACTATAACACTCTGTCCGATGCGGTCGCCGGTGCGGAGCTCTGGCTCGAAGAAGCGGTGGAATGCTGCGATGTTGAGACCATAAGTGTGGTAAATTGGTAATACGTTACTCACAACCTGCATGCCATCCGGTCCACTCCAGACCCGAGGCTATAATGGTGCATAGGCAAGAAACCTACATCCTGTACTTTAGCGACCTCCTGAGCAAAAATTATGTATTGAAGGGTGGAAGCAATCAGATTTACCGCTACAAGAAAAGAGACCCCCTTTGAGAATCAATGGAAGCCCAAGATAGAAAACGTGTCAAGTGATCTATTATTCCTCTTGGCCATCACGGCCGTAATATCAGTTCATTTCATTCAAGGAAGGACTTCGTGACTAATCCAAGAATGTACGCCCACCTTTTGGAAAGCCTGTCGTTCCACTTGAGAACACCAAGTAGGCAAGGGTATCCTTTTCTGCCGGCCGTACTGGATCTTATCCGCCTGACCCGATCAACCGAACTGGCATAACTTGTATGACCCTCTATGTTGTCTTCCAATATATATATATATATAATCATCAGATAGTCCAGAAGCTCGAGCCAAATGCAGGAGAGTTGGACTAACGAGTAGCCGTGTTGCCCCTGAGAGCTTTATGGTACATAAAATTCGAATTAGATCAAGTAAGATGTACAGTGATCGCCAGCAAGGAATGTATCAGTGCTACGTAGTCCTAGAGATGCGGTCAACCTTAGGAGCCATAGTAGTTGGATCTCGTACCAGGCAGTTCTCACTGAGGATACTGACGATCCCGTTGACGGATTCCAAGCCCGCCGTGTTCAGACCAGGTTCTAAGGGCTGTTGCGCTGTCACGAACTCAGTCGAGGAATTCCGTTTTGTTCGCCAGTTAGAATGTCCACATCAAAAAGTGAAGTCGCGCCACAATTTCTGGTCTGGACGGTGGAGTAGGATATGATAAACGTTGTGCTTTACTTCCATCCGTTCCTACATCTATGTGTGTGCAATTTATAATAATCTATACTTTAGAATCTTGCAGGACTTCCATGGACAACTCGGGACAACAAGCGCAAGGTGATCTTCCAGCGTTCACAGCATTGCCCACATCGAATCGAACCAAAATGTCACTGCTGTGAGGCATGCCCCGCCTGGGGTGCCCTTGGAATCGAGAAGTAGCAGCACCCTGGAAGAAATACAGGCCATGGGTGTAACATGTTCCCTATGCTCAAGAGTGATGGCTTGGTGGGTGCTATTGTCTAGACTACAGGACAATGTGAATGGTCCATGTCGTACGGACCTGAGGCTAGTCGGAAGCGATGGGTGGAGTCCAACTAGTGTAATTGGGCTCATTCAGCGGGTGAGTGGACACGCTGATGTCTTGCCTTGTCTTATTCAAACGGTTTCACTTTAGTTTGGTTTGGACACAGACGTTGCGACGCAGCTGTCGGATAATTATGGTGATCGTGCGTGGACTGTGTGCACACTCGCCCAGCCAACAGGCTAGCAATGGCCATTACACGGTGTTCGCCTGAGCCCCAACTACCCCTGTATGTTCACCACCTGGTACCTACTTCAATTCCCCTAAGATTGCCACCTAGACATCGAAGCAGAGGTCACCTGTACGGCACGAATATGCTTGCACAGCCGTCGGCGCCCTTGCCCGGCGCACCCGCCTCGCCTTTGTCAACGCTCAAACTACACTCTCCGCCCTCCTGCGCGTCATTGAGATTATGAGCGAAGAACTAGGGTGGAATCGCACGCGGTTTAAAGTATCTCCAAAGCATGGGTCTCGGGTCAGATTAATAACAGCGTGGGCAAGTACCCTTGGGATCGTAAGAGCCACGCAGGTTGGACCAGCTGAGGGACATCTTTGACAAACACGCCGTTATTCCGGAGGATGCTGGACAGATGCCAGAGAGAATGTCAGTAGCGAATAAGCATTTGAGAAAGGATCGGACCAAGGTTGTTCTTAGGGAGTTTGCGGAGGAGTACCCCGAATGGGGGTACGAGAGGTTCAGGGAGGGGGATTATAGGTATGTGCTTGCGGAGGCTGGATTCCATGATCAGGATGATGTGGAGTTCGATGAGTTCGTAGAGGTACGTTGGTTCACACCCACAAATGGCTGGATGGATGCTGATTGCTTGTCTCCACTAAAGATATACGGAAACCTCAAGGATGTCTCCCTTGTCCCCAGAGCCACTAAAACGATCAAAATAGAGCGTAGGAGGACTGCAGTAGAGAAGAGTGGAGGTGGAGTGTAGCTTGTTTGACATATTGGCTCAAATTGGTACCCTTGAATTCAACGTGTCTAAGAGCCAAATACTACCGCTCAAACGCCTACAATTCGTCTGCTTCCACGGTGACCACCTCGGAAATGCGAGCAAAAAGCTTAGGGCATCCCATTCACTAGGACTATGGATACTGTCCATAGTAATAATATCATTGGGTGTCGAGGAATACATGTGTATGTTACATGTTGGATGTGCGGGGAGAGAGTGGGCCCGGAAGAATGTGAGGAGCAGTGAAATGAGGCGGCAGGTGAGCCCATCAACTACATACTTAGATATCACATATCACATCAATACAGGTGCAGATTTATCAGGGTCAAATGCTGTTGCAACTGTTGCAGGGCCCAGGGAGCAAGAACAGGAGCAGACGCTCGTCCTGTCCATGTGTTAGCACAGAAGTAACAAGTGGCAGTGGCGACTTTTTTTGAGCAGTATTTGTAACACAGTCAAATGGACGGACTCGGATATTGCTCTCCTTCTAGAGGAACGGCTATCTTCATCTACGAAGAGAGTCTGGCTTAGGGAGACTAGGATATTGCAATGCATAAGACAAGAAAACATTACATAAGAAAGGAGATGACGAGGACGACGCCCACCAAGCCTGGGTCAAAACTTGTTGGAAGTTGGCACTGGAGTTGAGCATGGGTTAGGACCCTTCTCTCGGGTCAGTTTAGACTCCCTGTAATCTCATCGTGTTGGCAGGCGCCATCCCTGCATTAGTCTGGGGACCAGGTGGTCTTTGAGGGAAATGCCAAGGGAGGGACTGGGTCACAAGCAACCCAAATGGGATCTAAACGAGACAACGTGTTGCAATATATGCATTTCCTCACTTTGATTCTTGTGGGCATTCAGAGGAGGGAGCGGAGGCGAGGGAAGTGGCGAGGGAAGGAACAGTCCAATCTAGATGGGATCTAAATTACAACGTGTTCCTCAGACCTTTGAAATATTGTTGTGAACACCAAAAAGGAGCAAGGGTGGGCAAGGGAAATGACGAGGGAAAGATTGAGTCAAGAGCAATCTAGATGGGATCTAAATTACAACGTGTTCCTCAGAACTTTGATTGTTGTGAACACCAAAAAGGAGCAAGGGTGGACAAGAGAAATGACGAGGCAAAAATTGAGTCAAGAGCAATCTAGATGGGATCTAAACAAGACAACGTGTTGCAACATATGCATTTCCTCACTTTGATTTTTGTGGACATGAGGAGCGGAGGCAAGGGAAGTGGCGAGGGAAGGAACAATCCAATCTAGATCGATGGGATCTAAATTACAACATGTTCCTCAGAACTTTGATTGTTGTGAAAAGGAACAAAGGTGGGCAAGGGAAATGACGACTCAGCGGGGAAAGATTGAGTCAAGAACAATTTAGATGGGATCTAAATTACAACGTGTTCCTCAGAACTCGAAATGCCGCCGTCGACACCACCCTTGCTTGACCAAGTGGAATCCAATCGCCCAAGATAATTGACTAACGATACACGCAACCAAGAAGCCGAGTTACTAGGGGCCGTCAAATTTTGTCCAAGTAAGGGGCCCCAAGATTAACGGTTCCCCCTGTTCTGGAAGTTCTGGGGGCGAAACGCACCGCGTCTTCGTCTCAACATTGGAATCGTTCGTTGCACCGTTCGTTTGTTTAGCCGGTCCTGTCAGTGTCATGTTGCTGGATTCTTGTACTTTCGTCGCCGTGGATCGCGATCTCAGGTATTGTGGCATTCTCCCATTGATGGGGGCGTGACTGTTTGGAGATTGTCAACGGGATCACGCATTTAGTCACAAAGAGGTTATCATTGCAGTCGCACATGGTTGCCTGTGTCTCATGAAACTGCCGGAGTGGACGCGCACCACACCTCTGGAAGGCCTTGAGGTCTTCGTTATCCCCGTTTTGAACCTATGATACAGCCAGACCAGCATTGCAAATACATGTAGCCGAAAAAGGTGGCAAAACCCCGTCAAATCGTCGTCAATTCCCAGTCACACCTGTATATGCTTTCACAGACTATCGATCCCGAGCCTGGATACCACGCGTCATCGTTGATATCGCCAGTCCGTCCACAGGGAGGCTTAGCTTGATTACATAACAACCTCTGATACGTCGCGTTATCTCGCAGTTCGGGCAGGTCCACGGTCAGAATATTGATGCGAAGGTATTCTTAGTGGCACACAGCGCAGAACTCGTCGCCGAAGATGACAGACTGAGAGCACTGGACGCAGAGACCAAGACGCAGTGGCAAATGATGAGGCGAGGGCGAGAATCTCCGACACACAAATAGCGAGAGCGTTAACAGTAGTTAGTGCTTGGTCCAAGAACTAGTGTGCCGACAAAGGAAAAAAGTTCCGTTGTCAGTCAGTGGTGGTGAAATTACTGTAACTATATCCTAGAACCCTTGTCAAGCGAGGGAACTTTGATTCTTGTGGACACCAAAAGGAGAAAGATTGGGCCAAGAGCAATCTAGATAAGACGACGTGTTCCTCAGAACTTTGATTCTTGTGGACATGAGAAGGGAGCGGACCAAGGGAAGTGGGGAAGGAAGGAACAATCCAATCTAGATGGGATCTAAGCATCTGAGGAGCAGACTCAAAATTGACGAAGTTTTGAATTAGATCTGAAGACTACCCGAAGGCACTTATCCTTATAAGGGGTGGAATCCACTGGATTCCACCGGCTAGTGCTTGTCCCATTATCTGATAAGTAAATTCCAACGTGTTCGGATCTTCAGAACTTTGATTCTTGTGGACACCAAAAAGGAGTAAGGGCAGTGGGCAAGGGAAATGATGAGGGAAAGATTGGGTCAAGAGAGGTCAAGAGCAATCTAGATGGGATCTAAGTAAATTATTGAACATATTCCTCAGTTTGATTTTCCTCGTCACTTCATTTCCACACCTTTGCACCTTTTTCGTGTCTACAAGAATCAAAGTGAGGAAATGCATATTGCAACACATTGTCTTGTTTAGATCCCATCTAGATTGGATTGTTCCGAAGTTCCTTCGCTACTTCCCTTGTCTCCGCTCCCTCCTCATGTCCACGAGAACCAAAGTTCTGAGAAACACGTTGTCTTGTTTAGAACCCATCTAGATTGCTCTTGGCCCAATCTTCCCCTCGTCATTTCCCTTGCCCACCTTTGCTCCTTTTGGTGTCCACAACAATCAAAGTTCTGAGGAACACGTTGGAATTTAGATCCCATCTAGATTGGATTGTTCCTTCCTTCGCCACTTCCCTTGTCTCCGCTCCCTCCTCATGTCCACAAGAATCAAAGTTCTGAGAAACACGTCGTCTTATCTAGATTGCTCTTGACCCAATCTTTCCCTTGCTCCTTTTTGGTGTCCACAAGATTTCGGTCAAAGACTCGGAGTTCATCGCCAAACTAGGGAAGTATGCTGTCGTTCCGCGGATAGCGGACCGGAAAAGTGTCACTATGAGTACTGGTGCAGTTTACTACCGCGCATATAAATGATGCAAAAACTTAGACATTTGTCCAGTGAATCACCACTGGCTCTTCACCTCTCTTCCGCTCTCGCTCTTCTAGAGTTTGCATCAACTTCATTTACACAGGATCTACTGTGTCCATTCGGACAAAAAGCGAAAGATATTCTGGTTCATACGTCTCTCCCCGGCGGGTCCTCTCACTTACAGTTCCACAGGTCCGCCGTGGAGGAAGAGGGAATACGGTTGAGGACATCCTACATACCAAAGTATGCTGGTATGGATGTGCTTTACTTCCATCCGTTTCCACATCTATGTGTGTGCAACTTATAATAATCTATACTTTAGAATCTTGCAGGGTTCCCATGGACAATTCGGGACAATGGACAAGCGCAAGGCGATCTTCCAGCGTTCACAGCATTACCCACATCGAATCGAACCAAAATGTCACTTCGGTGAGGCATGCCCCGCCTGGGGCGCCCTTGGGATCGAGCAGTACCAGCACTCCGGAAGAAATACAGGCCATGGGTGTAACCGGGCTAACACCTTTGCAAGACGCACCCATTTATTCGGATCCATTTGCATGTACTCCGTCCGAGCTGACGAGTCTTCTGGATCTGAAAGACTTGGCTGCTCTCGAAGCCATCGGTGGGATAGAAAGTCTTTTGAGAGGACTCGGAACACACCCTATCCAGGGTCTGATAACAAGAGCATCTGACCACGAACATGACCATCCCTCTGAGGGCAGACTTAGTGCAGGTATCGGCTCATCCCGGAGACACAGGCGGCATCCAAAAACAAAGCAAACATCCGATGAGCCCAACAGGCTACTTGTCGAGCCATGTCCCCCCACACCTATCACCTGCAACCATGGATGTGGCGGCTGTAATCCATACTATGCGACGTTGCAGGATCGTAAGCGGGTTTTCGGAACAAACTTCCTCCAACAGCATGCACACAAATCGTGGCTTGGTTCGATGTGCTACAGACTTCTATATAAAGCTCTGGTGAGTTTCCGATCTACATTTCTCTCTATCTATGGTTGACTTTTCTGAAGATTATAGCAATGGTGATTTCCTTGGCAATAATTTTCCATGATTTTGGCATGCCCCGTACTTCCAGGGTCCTTTATGTCGACTGGATTGGAAGAATGGCGATCACGATCACCATCCTTACTGTGGTGAGCTCGGAGATATTTTCCTCCTGCATCTTCACTGGACAAACATCAGGTTTTTGGCTTTTTTAAATACTGGCAGAACAACCAGCTCGGGGTACTGAACGTTAGAGTTGTGCGTAATGGAGTCGAACACATTATCGATGTGAAGGTACGTACATATTGTCTATACGGTGCTCTTATATGCTAAACGAGTTTACAGGAAATCGTTGTAGGTGACATTGTGCTTTTAGAACCTGGAAAAGTCATCCCATGTGATGGGGTCTTCTTATCCGGCGCCAATGTAAAATGTGACGAATCTGCGACCACCGATGAAGTTGATGTCGTTAAGAAAGCGACCTTCCCTCAATGCATGGCACAGAAACAATCACCTTTGCAGCATGTTGCGGACGGGGAGGTTTATAGATCAGACGCAGGTGCGGATCGCATAGATTGTTTCATTGTCAGTGGCAGCAGAGTCTTAGAGGGTGTTGGGCGTTACGTCGTCGTTGCGGTCGGCATGAAGAGCCTCAACATACGGATGATGGTGACACATAGAGCACCCGCCCATGTGCTGTCCAATCAATTGTTCAAGCGATTTTTTACTCTCCTCCGCCAACCTGAGGTTCTTCCCTCCATTGGATCAGTCACTGAACAGAATTCACTCATTGGACTCGATTTCGACAACCTCGCTACAACCCCAAATCTGCGTGGTGATCCCCCACGATCTTCATCGTTTATTGACATGGACTTAGCACGCAGGCCAGGAGATCACACACCTACGTTTGTATTTATTTCTTGCCCTTAATCCGAGTCGCACGCTGACTTTTGAATATCAGATTACATGCAACGATGATGGTGACATCACTTGCTTCTCATGCTTCATCCCTTCGAATCCACATATCAAACTCTGGTCCAGGAGGCGACCTATTAGGCTCCTCTGCGGTGCAGAGTCAAAACTATCTGGAGGTTTTGTCAGATGACCATCCTCCCTTTGACACCGTGTGTTTCTGCGAAATCCAGGCATTGCAGTTGATCTAATATGAATATAGAGCAAAGCCGATACAATGGATACACTCCGTGATCTGGCTAAACGAGCCTCTCGGTATTGTATCGATCTCGGTGACAGGGTTGATCGAGACATCACGGAAGTTGTTAGAGGCGGGAGTGCCTTCGTGTATCGGGGAACACTACATCCAGAGGGGTTAGCAGTTGCAGTGAAAACATTTCGTTTCGGGCATAAGAGCGGTGTACGTGTGATTCCTGTTTTAGGACGTATCGAGATCTTCTTGATCGTGTATTCTATCAGAGCCTTCTTCACGAAGTCCTCGTATGGTCCAAGCTCTGCCACAGGAATGTTCTTCCGTTACTGGGGATCACTGCTAAATTCGATCAGACTGTATCCATTGTGTCTGTATGGATGACACTGGGAAATGCGCATGATTATGTTCAGAATATAGACGTCGATCCCCGCCCTCTGGTACGCCATTATGCTACACTTGACCACACACCTAAACCTGTTTCAGATCGTGGGGATCGCTAAAGGTCTACAATATCTACACAATTACGAGCCAGACCCAATATATCACGGTGATATCAAAGGCGTACGCCTGCTTAGCTTTAGATTTGCATGGTCACTGCTGACACCTCCGCCTTGCAGTTTAATGTACTGATTTCCGATGATGGATGTCCCCTTCTTGCAGATTTCGGTTTCTCTTTCGTTGACAACTTGTCCTCTAACATGGACATTGAAGGTAGTAGAGGAGGAACCCTGAATTGGATGGCTCCAGAACAGCTTGAGTCATTTGAATGTATGCCCCTCGCAACTGCTCAAGGGGATGTCTGGGCTTTCGGGATGACTGCTTTGGTATGTCTGCTATGTCACACCTTCTACCTTTCATTGAATGTCTCGAAACAAGGAACTCTTTACACGACAACGCCCTTTCTCCGAAGTCAACACACTCCCACACCTAATCATTCGCATGCAAAGAGGCCATCCCGATCGCCCTTCTGACGAAGCCACCTGCTTCCGGTTGACGGACGAATGGTGGAATATTTGCTTGTCATGCTGGTATTCAGACCCGTTGGCGCGCCCCCATATATCGGACATCCTAGCGAAATTCCCGATAGATGCGTCGAACGAGTGAAGTGGACAAGTATTCATGACTAGTGGTTCGATGCATTCCAGTGAAGAGTGGAATAGCATAAGCTTCGCCGGGTACTTTGTAGTTCTCATTTTAGATGTGCTCCTTTTGTGTTTTCCTGCCCTTGTTCGTTCCTTCTCTCTCTCACATGCGGTATTACCTTTACGTCTCACTTGCCCTATGTAAAAATATTGATGCGCCTGTTCCATGTTCTCTTGGTTTGCACTGTCTAAGTGCACCTTCCCATATGTCACAAAATAGATTCATGAAATGTCGTAGCATGCGCATGGATGAATCATCGACAGAAACCGAAATTGAAAATCTATAGTCTTGCTATCGGAGTAGTGCGTTCTGCTTCATATTTGTCCACTAGCTGTCTTCTCAGTACTTTGCCTGTCGGTGACTTGGGTATCTGGGAGAACAGGTCAGCTACCAGGTCGTCCAACCTCGAGTGGACACCAACTTCGTCAACCACTGCGATGCCTCCTCTTAACCACTTATATCGGCTCAGGCACTCCCGTACCCATTCATCTATCCGTTTTGTAGCTTCTGCAACACCAAGCTGCACGCCCGCTGGAGATAGAACAATCCAGGCTCGGGGAACGCGCTCATCCATAGTGCGCCCACCACTGATGCCAGCAACAGTGGCATCATCCACCAGCTTATCAGGATGGTCAAGAATGGTATTCTCGATTTCCATCGGCGACACCTGCATCCCTGAAACCTTAAGAGTGTCCTTGATAACGACCAGATCATCAGTCCTCAAGCACATGTCAGTGGGGCTTTTCCCACCTTTGCTCTGTCTTCGAAGCTATAATGAGCAGATGAGTGAGGTATTCTCATAGGGAACAATGTGACACGTACTATAAAACTCCATCCGAATCTATCCGAATGCGATCGCCGGTGCAGAGCCATCCATCTAGAAAGGCTGCCTTCGTAGCTGCTTCGTTCCTCCAGTATCCGGGCGAGACAGAGTTTCCTCGAACATGTAGTTCCCCTGGCTCATTGATGCCCGCGAGTGTTCCGTCCTCGCGCACTACACGGGCATCGATACCCGATACGAGTACTCCTATTGATCCGGGGTCATTCTTAATACGACCGTCGAGCATGCCCGACACTGGCATTAACGACACAGCAAGCGTCTGACAATTGTAATGATTAGTTTTGGATATTTGCATGGCTTCAAATGCATTGCTCACGGTTTCGGACATTCCATATCCTAAGCCAGAAATGAGGCTCATTCAAGGAGCAAGGGACGGGAAACATACCTCCGCCTATTCGCTCAACACTGGGAAACCGTGAACACAGACGTTCCCAAAGTTGAATAGGAAGATAGGCAGCGCCAGATCTTATTCCTTGAACAGTGGTGAAATCAGCGGTCAAAAATCGTGGGTGGTGCACGATTTGATAAATCAAAGAAGGGACGAGGGCGAGAGACGTGACACGATATCTATAAGGAAGTTGGTTTGTGAGGTAGGACTGCATATTGCGAGAGCACCAACTTAGGAATGGAATCCAGGAAAATATCTGCGTCCCATTTTGACAGGAAAAGGACGGTTACTGGCTCGAAGAAGCAGTGGAAGGCTGCGATGTTGAGACCATAGGTGTGGTGGATTGGTAATACATTAAACACAACCTGCATGCCATCTGGTCCATTCCAGACTCGAGGCTATGATGGCACATAGGCAAGAAGAAGGAAAGCCAAAAGGAAAAGAGCCTACATCTTGTACTTTAGCGACCTCCTGAACAAAAATTGTGTATTGAAGGATCGAAGCAATCAGATTGCCATGTGTGATCATCACCGCTACAAGAAAAAGGACCGTTGAGAGTCAGTGGAAACCCAAAACAAGAAATGCGTCAAGCAATCCATTCCCCTTTCCATCACATTCAAGGGAGGACTCCGTGACTAGTCCAAGAATACACGCCTACCTTTTGGCAGGCCAGTAGTTCCACTTGAGAACACCAAGTAGGCAAGGGTATCCTTTTTTGCCGGCCGTACAGGCACACGAGGTATCTTATTCCGCCTGACCCGATCAACCAAACTGGCATAACTTGTATGGCCCTCTATGTTGCCTTCCAGAATATATATACGATCATCGGACAGACCAGAAGCCCGAGCCAAATGCAGGAGAGTTGGACTAACAAATAGTCGTGTTGCCCCTGAGATCTTTATGGTATATTGAAATTCGAATGAGGTCGAGTAAGATGAGAATGTCGCAAAAGGTACAGTGATCGCCAGCAAGGAATGTATCAGTGCTACATAGTCCTAGAGATGCGGCCAATTTTGGGTGTCATTTCGAGGGATACTAGTTGGATCTCGTACCAAGCAGTTCTCGCCGAGGATACCGACGATTTCATCGTTTTCTGGACGGATCTCGAGCCCGCCGTGTTCGGTCCCGGTTTCTAGGGCTGTCGCACCATCACGAACTCGCTCGAGGAATTCCCTAAATGAACGCCGTTCGCCGGTAAGAATGTCCACTTGTAGGGTGAAATTGCGCCACGATTGCTGCTCTGGACGGCCGAGTAAAATATGGTGAACATTCTGTTCGGGCACCTGAGGCAAAGGGGGGAACAGCGACGCGTAGTGCATGATGTCCTAATGGTAGATGATGGTTCGACTTTAATACCCCGTCGGGCCTAAATAAGTACCGTAGGCCGGTGGCAATACCGCTTCTGTGTTCGCATTCTGATCACCAGTTTTACTCTGATGGGTGCTTTGGCAAACCACTCCATGCTATACCGTTTGGGATGGGATGTACTAAGTTATGCCGCAGGATCAGACAGCCACTCTTCGTCATTTTCTATCAGTTCTATTCTAAACAGTGCTTCAATTTTGGAAACCACCAGTGTCATACGAACTCAATGTGTTGGTTCATTGAAATTCAGCCAGCTGCAACCAAACTCTTGGACGAACGGGGGCATAGTATGCATCGAGATTTGAGACCACCCAAATGGCATTGTTGTGGACATTCCAGACCTCGGGCGCCTTAATTATTGGTAAGAATTTGCGATGAAAATTCAGCTGTGGATACTGTTATATCTTTCATGATCCCTCAGTAGCTTGCCGGACCACTGAGGGTGAGTTCGGGCTGTGCTATCAAGCAAGGGTTCTACTGACACAGGTGGCATTCGAGTGGTGCAGATTTCATATTAATATCACACCATACTGCATCGACTGCCCAACTGAGCCTGATAGTTAGGCTTCCCATTGCTGTGGCCTATTTTGATCCCCGGCGATGCAGGCTAATTATTCACCGGCGATGCACAAGAACATCCTACACCATTGACTGGCTAATGAGTGTCCCCATGTTATACCCACTCATCTCCCTACCTCCTCAGCTTTCAGCTTCCCTGAAAGAGGAAACAGACTGCCATTTGCAGAAGATAATAAGGGCCAATATTACTTCCCGTTATGCCTGCTCCTCATCCCACCTCGTAGACTTCCGGTTGGCTATCGCAGATAAGGACGTGAAAGAAGATTCTACTCTGTCTGACTTCCGTCGCCTTGTCCCTCTCACGGACTATGAAGCGTACCGCCCTTGGCTGGCCAAGTTCATGGAACGCCCGTGCAAGCTGTCGGAAGTCGAGAACCTGCTTGCACCAGGCCTTCCCAGCTATCTCGGCGTCTCTAGCTCCACGTCTGGCAGTGCGCCAAAGCACTTGGCACGAGATTTTGGATCCAGCTCGGGTTTTGCTCTTACCGCTAAATTGGCCAAGCGCGAGGGCTCTTTGGCGGGCACGACGGCTGGTATCCTCTCGCTCTGCTACAGAGACGTCGTGGATATAACATCAAATTATGGGGAGGTCGTGAAGAGGATTCCTGTTTGTATCGGCTCGACTGCGATTTGGCGCAACTCTGCAGGGTGGTCAATAGAAACAGACAACACCCGCATGGCATCTATGAGTGAGTAGTATTCATTTGGCAAAATCATACAATGGGTGATCAAATGGATGATCGTTGTTATTTGTGTAGTCCCCGGCCTTGCTGCTCCGTGGGCGACGGGTCTCATAAGTCATCATCGATCTTTCCTGCTAATCCATGCCCTGTTTGCGTTGGCCGATCAGAGCTTGGAGCGGATTGCCACGACGTTTGTCACGTTTTTCATAGATCTCGTCTCTTATGTCCAGGATGAGTGGGACATGCTCTTGTCCAGCATACGAAATGGGGTTATTCCGAATATTGAGCACATAGACCATGTACGGGATTACTTACAGGTCAGGGATTGTGAGATGCTCAACGAGTGATAGACGCTGATGTTACCAGATTAACATGCACGCTGATCCACGACGTGCGGAGGAGCTTAGGAGCATAGGGCCCCCGTTCTCATGTCCTGCGTGGGCTCCACGCGTTTGGCCGAAGCTGAGGATGTTGTCGTGCATCTGCAGTGGTACATTCGCCATCACATTACCTATGGTGAGCATCCCCACGTGGCCTTTCTAGTAGACTGGCCTCATTGTAGTCAGGCTAGGTCAGTGATCGGACCGAACGTCGTCGTAAAGAGCCCTGGATACGCATGTACAGAGTGCTTTCTGGCCGGGCCATTCAACCCCGAAGACACTGAAACCTTCGTGATTAGCACCAAAGATGTCGTCGAGTATCTGGATGTCGCGGACAACCAGATACATGGAAACCTACGCCAGGCAGTGTGCACCTTTATCTGCGCTGGCATACGCTTAAACTTACATTGCTGTGGCAGTGGGACCTGCAGCCCGGAAGATTATATCAAGCTGTGGTCACGACAGGGGATGGACTTTGGAGATACGTCCTAGATGATGTTTTTCATATCATTGGGTTCGATCCGCGCGATGGTTCACCGGTGTTCAGGTATCATGGCCGCACAAAGTGAGTAGAAGGTGATACGTCGTTCTGTTCTGATTCACTCCATTCCACGTATACATAGTTTGGCGATCCGATCCCAGTATGCAGTAATTACGGAGGCAGATCTCGTGAAGGTGACTCAGGAGATTAACGGAGACGACAATTTGCGGGTGCAAGAGTTTACGAGTGTCCTTGATCGGCGCGAGCTCCCAGAGACTGTAGGTATTATCCTCGAAATTACAGGCAACATTGGTATGGCCTCTTGTCTCCGTTTGGCGACTCTGCGCATGATGCTCACGTGGTTGACATAGGTCCAAATGCTAACTCAGCAAGGCAGAAAGCCTTTGAAGCACTTTTGTCGACGAATGATGACCATCAACGTGCATTCGACGCAGGCCGACTACGTCAGCCTACGATCCGAATCGTCAAACCTGGGACATTTTCGGATTATCGGCAGTGGCGAGGGGAAAAGCTGAATACTGGAGTTGGTCAGATAAAGATTCCAGTTGTAATGGTGGACCCAGCTTCCATTGAATGGCTGGAAGAGAGAGTCGTGGAGGAACTGTGATCGCCATCGGTACTGCCTAAGTCATGATAATCCACTCACAATTGTATTGACGGCGGTAAGCCAGTTGAACTATGTAATGATGACATTATCTATTAGTGAGAGTTGATTAGAGTTCCCATGAAGCACGGTTGTAGTGGGGGTAAAATCAATCGAAAGGGAACAACTGTCTTCCATCGAGTGTTTGGTTCTGCCTAGGGAACCTACTTAAAATTCAGGGGCAAAGGCTTGTCGATATATCCTCGATGTGTTATCTGCCCGTCCTTAATTCTGAAACGACTTGCTCTTGAAAATCGGCAAGGTTCCAGCCGCCAGCCCTGCTTTTGTCACTCATGGACATACTATTGTCAACCCAGTCTGGGGGTGAATCTGAAGAATCCTGCCAGAAACAAAACACAATTCCTTGAATCCTGGTTTCTGTCCACGTAGGTTCATTCTGCGAGAAACTGGGATGGAATCCCACTTATCAACGTGGAACAGTTGATTGCGACGTCAAGTACCTTCAAAACATGGCTTCCCCACCAGGCGCCATTAACAGCAGCGTGGGCCAGCGTCCCTGGGACTGTGGTGTCTGCTTGGACAGTTCCTGCAGGAAAGAGTGCTTCTTAGACCGCCATGCCGAGTCATGGCATTGGCTGAATCCGATAACCGGCAGAGGGCCGTGCTTCCTCAGCTACCTCGTTACATGGCTAAGAACGTTCAGTGCATTGTCACATATGGCGCACTTGCATCATACAAGGACGTCAGGATTTTGGACTTGTAAAACGGACAGGCATTATGTCCAGAGACCTTGTAGAACTGGGCACAACGGTCTAGTCCGTCTATGAGTAAGGATAGTAGGGAATGGCTCCAATATACCTGTAGATTTGGGTAGCATGTCCCTATAATATGTATCGCACGGGTACGAGGCCATGCCGCCTATACACACTCTGTGCCACTCGTCGGATACCCTCAGCGGTATGGCAAGAGAGGATCCACACTGGCTAGGTACCAGTGTGGTGCTGCACGGGGACGAGAAAAGTGCTGGCGTGCTCCCGAAAGGGACATTCTCGCCCGGCTAGGGGCCTGTGGGAACAGCCTCGAGCGCTGTTGGCTTCGCCGACAAAGAAGCCTCCTTGTCCCCACCCGCCTTCACCCAGTTTTTCAGACCATCCTTGCGTCGGGTCGCTGTCAGCTCACACGCTTCGGCCTACTCCCCTCGTATGTGGTAGATGGTAGTTCACCTAAACAGCCCCGGAAGGGCGGCGGTCGAGGTAGCGGTTAAGCCCCCTGACGAGAGCTTTCGCAGGCTCGAAACCGCACGCCCAAACCCGCCCCTTTACCTGTCCCTGTATGTACTGTACGCGGCCCCGATCTTAGGAGAGGGGCGTCCGACGGACACGACAAACAGATTGACCGCCCGGGATACCTCCCTTCGCACACAGACTACTTCGGGGGGTAGTCTGGGCAACTGTGTATTTCAGAGTGTCTAGTGTAGCAGCGCTGAAGCCACTTGTCAGCATCTTTATCGTCATCAAGGTCAGAAGGTACGGTGACAACCACACATCTTGACATGACAGGATAGGCAGGCATCCGGTGCGTCACGATTGCACGAACCGTGCACTCATGACGTTCTGGACGTCTAACTTTTAGCTATTAAATGTCGATGGCCTTCTCACGGAGACGTGGAAGGGGGAATCTTCACTTTGATAAGCAACTTTTGATGAAGAACGCCATGTAAAGAAGGGCATTGATTGGTCAAGTTGGTCAAAGCCACAACAATGGTGGCGATACGCAAAATTGTGGCAAATTCCATCTGTAGAAGCTGGAAGTAACAACCGTAGTGGCTGTAACGAGTATGATACTGACCAATCGTCTGGTTGCATTCCAAATTTAACCTTTAGAAAGTAGTGTTTCGGATGAGTCCGCAGTAACGCGGAAAGCTCAAGCCGTAATCTTCGCAGCCTAACACGATCAAGTGGCGCATTCCAGTGAAGGAAATGATTTAACCTGTCTGAATTAATTCGCTATCAAAGCGTATGAATGCTCTGGTAAATACTCACCACTCGCGTCTGCCAAGTTGCGTAGTCACCACCTTATGTAATGTAATGGAATTAGATTGACTGCGCACAAGGAACTTATATAAGAAAGGGTATCCTATCCACCAGGAGTACGGACGCTGTAAATAGTGATGTTGTTGGATGCTAAGGGATACAATATACATGTTACACGATAAGTCCCATGATGCATGACGTGTCGTGGAATGTGCGTGAATGAATCGTCAACAGAAACCGAAATTGAAAAAAATCTATAGTCGTGCCATCGGAGTCATGCGTTCTGCTTCATATCTGTCCACTAGTTGCCTTCTCAGCACTTTGCCTGTAGATGACTTGGGGATCTGGGAGAACAAGTCAGCCACCGGGCCACTCAACCACAAGTACTAGACACTGACTTCGTCAACCACTGCAATGCCTCCTCTTAGCCACTTATATCGGCTCAGGCGTTCCCGCACCCATCTGTCTATTTGCCTCGTGGCTTCTGCAGCACCCAGTTGCATACCCGCCGGAGATAGAACAACCCACGCCCGCGGAACACGTTCATCCGCAGTGCGCCCACCATTGACACCAGCCACAGTGACGTCATCCACCAGCTTATCAGGATGGTCGAAAATGGTATTCTCGACTTCCATCGGCGATACCTGCATCCCTGAAACCTTGAGAGTATCCTTGATAACGACCGGATCATCAGCCCGAAAGTAAAAAATGACAGCTGGCCTTTTCCCACCTTTGCTCTGTCTTCGAAGCTATGATGAACGAATGAGTAAGGTATTCTCATAGGGAACAAATGGGACACGTACTATAGCACTCCGTCTGAATCTATCCGAATGTGATCACCAGTACGGAGCCATCCGTCCACAAAGGCTGCTTTCGTAGCTGCCTCATTTCTCCAGTACCCGGGTGAAACACAGCCTCCTCGAACGTATAATTCCCCTGTTTCGTTAATGTCCGCAAGGGTTCCGTCCTCACGCACTACACGGGCTTCGATACCCGGTATGAGCATTCCTATCGATCCGGGGACATTCCTAGCACGGCCGTCGAGCATGCCCGGCACTGGCATTAACGACACAGCGAGCGTCTGATAAATGAATAATTAGTTTTGAATATTACCATAACTTAAGTGCATCGCTCACGCATTCAGACATTCCATATCCTAACACAAAACGTATGAGGCTCGTTCAGATAGTAAGGAACGGGAAACATACCTCCCCCTATCCGCTGAACACTGGGAATCCGTGACCGCAAACGTTCCGAAAGTTGAACGGGAAGATACGCAGCGCCGCACTGTATTGCTTGAACAGTGCTGAAATCAACGGACAAAAATCGTGGGTGGTGCACGATTTGATAGATCAACGAAGGGACGAGTACGAGGGTCGTCACACGATATCTAAAAGAAAATTGGTCAGCATATGGTGAGGTGAAGGAGGACACGCATTACGAGTGCACCAACTTAGGAATAGAATCTAAGAAAGTATCCGCATTCCATTTTGAGAGGAAAAGGAGAGTTACTCGTTCGAAGAAGCAGCGGAAGGTCGCGACATTGAGGCCATAGGTATGGTGGATTGGCAAGACGTTAAGCAAAACTTGCATGCCATCTGGCCCATTCCAAACCCGAGGCTATAATGGTGCATAGGTGAGGCGAAGGCAACCCAACAGGAAAAGAACCTACTCCTTGTACTTTAGCGACCTCCTCACCGAAAATCATGTATTGGATGATCGAAGTAAGTAAATTCCCGTGGGTGATCATCACCGCTAGAAGAACAGAGAACAATGAGAATTCCGAAAAACCAGTGGAAAGTCAAGATACGAATGGGTCGAGTGGTCCGTATCTGTGTTCTACATCATATTTGACGGAGACAAGACCGGAAATCCGTGATATATCCAAGAATGTGCGCCCACCTTTTGGTAAGCCTGTAGTTCCACTTGAGAACACCAAATAGGCAAGGGTATCCTTTTTTGCCGGCCGTACTGGCAGGCGGGGTATCTTATTCTGTCTGACCCGGTCGACAAGAGTGGCATAACTTGTATGGCCCTCTACGTGGCCTTCGAGAATATGTATACGATCGTCGGGCAGACCGGAATCCCGAGCCAAATGCAGAAGAGTTGGACTAACGAATAGTCGTGTTGCCCCTGAGAGCTTTGTGGTATATTGAAATTCGAATGAGGTCGAGTAAGATGAGAATGTGGCAAAAGGTACGGCGATCGCCAGCAGAGAATGTATCAGTGCCACATAGTCCTAGAGATGCGATCAACTTCTAGGAGTCATTTCGAGGGATGGTGGATCTCGTACCAGACAGTTCTCGCTGAGGATACCGACGATCTCATCGTTTTCTGAACGGATTCCAAGCCCACCGTGTTTAGTCTCAGTTCCAAGGGCTGTCGCGCCGTCACGAACTCGTTCGAGGAATTCCCTGAACGAACGTTGTTCACCAGTTAGAATGTCCACCTGAAAAGTGAAGTCGGGCCACGATTTCTGGTCTGGACGGTCGAGTAGGATGTGATGAACGTTCTGCTCGGGCATATGAGGCAACGGGGGGAAAAGCGACGTGTGGTGCATGATGTCCGACTGTGACCAGGATAGCAGGCAGTGGGCCGTGAACGGATGCTTTCTGCAGTTCCATTACCCCGACTTTTAATACTACCTTGGACCGGAATACGGGACGAGAATTGGGTACCGCATAGCCGGTGGCTAAAAAAAGTCTCGCATTCAGCTGACAAGAAGTTGTGGATTTTCGTAGACGCTGAGCGTGGATAAGGCAAAAGATCGGACGTTCCAAGTCCGCGAACGTAAGGTGTGTCGGTCTCACAATTCGAGCGACGGTAATGCCGGTGGAGTCGCCCACCTTTTTCTTCATAAACCTACACATCGGACAAGTGGCCAGACGGGCCCCGTCCCTCAGACGAGAATGCGTCGTGGGTCCTAGATCAACCGGATCACTGACTTTGCTCGGGATGCCCAATTGCCGAAACCGTTGAAGTCGCTAGTGCGACCCGTTGATGCCTTAGTGGAAAACATGTCGACGACAATCAACCTGGCCATCAATGCGTGCCCATTTTTACGCGCTACACAATGCTCCGGTTCCGGCATTGGATTGCTTGTGCACAAGTCGCCTGTTCCATGAACGACTCATGAACCAACCTTGTAGGTGGGCGTTGTCCCCATGTTTAGTGTTGCCGCATTTCAAGTTGAATCCGTAGCATCATGAAGCTGGATTGGACCTGGCTAGAAGAACTTGCAACTCGTACTCTGCTTGCTTGTGTCACACGACCCCGTGTTGCTGTACTAATCCATGCTTGTGATGAGCGTCGACGCCGCAGTATCAAACAGGATGACAGGTTGGTTGGGCACCATCCGGTATTTTCTTTCCCGGTTCGATTCAAAGCCATTCGATTTTTGGGGCCTCCTCCCAAAGAGCCATACGGCATCAATGCTTCAATGACAAGTAGCATGCTGAACAAGCATTGACCTAATTGCCGATGACCTCGCTGACACCTTGGGCCACGCAATGTGCGCGCCAAGTTTGCATTCCATAAAATCAATGGCCCTTCGAACCCATGTGATATTCAACATCTCGGATGAGGGTGCTCTCTAGGCCGATGGCTATCTACCTTTCCCAACTTGAACATCCAAAAGTGTGTTAGTTCCTCAGAGATTCTTCTTCGAGATTCAGCGGGTGCTCAACTTCGACTACGTTTCGTGCACCACGGTTTACGACGTTTGATCGAGACCACTCTGTAATTGTGGACATCCCAGGCTGCGCGCATCGAAAACTGCCGCCCTCCTAGTTCGCGACGGCAATTCAATTGTGGACACTGGATCTGCCCCATCCCCTCACAGACACTAATCTCCACACCATTCAACAGTTACTACCCCTGCTTTATAATACTCAGAGATCCTACTCATTCAGGCTTGACACCCTTCTTGCGACCGAGTCTACCCATTTCGATGGCGCCGTCTATCACTATGCGAAACCCTTTCAATGGCACTTTTCGAACCAGAGACACGCAGAAATTTTAACAGGTGCGAACGGCGTTACCCAACGTGTACTTTATGATCCTAGGTTTTCACTTTGCGCCAGGGGTGCTTAGCCATACTATTCCCGCTCTATCCAATGCCATGTGATAGTTCGGGAGCCGTTGCAATGCAATAGCTCCCGTGTTCTCGCGCGGAACTTTGTGGTCAGCCTATTGAGATGCTCAGAGATACCAAAGCTACTCACCATATATGGGAGACAGATATATGTGCTTCTCTACAGAAGCCGGCGTCAACTTCTGAGGCCGCGTCAACACAGATCCGCGACTTCGAATAGTTTCACCCTTGGGCGTCTCTTCTCCAACGTGTATTCGAAATCGCCGCCGTCAACTTCATACATAGTTGTCTATTTCTGTACGATTCGTGAGCAGACAATGTCGACGCACGGTATGATAGATTACAGGTGCCCAAGCCATGGTACGTATAATACAAGCGCAAGAGTGTCAGTGGGAATACCCATAAAGGGAATTGGATTCCATCCACATAGCCACGACGATATAGACACAGTGGTTATAGGAAGTGAGATAAGATGGATACATAGCCCAAAAAAGATGCGACGAGAGATAGGAAAAATGTACCCCCTCACCGTGTCGGCGGAGGAAGTTCAAAAGTGACCCGTCCCCTTGTGGACTCTTCGTCCTCTTGTGGTGAATCGCTGATCTGGTTCGCCTGGGACCATTGATCATTTTGTAGCGTGGCACTCCGCGGGGTGGTAGTGCCATTTCTACCCTCTGTATCTGCGAAGCGCACCGAACGAGCGGGCGACGCTTCTCGGGAAGCCTGCTCGAACTTTAGTGATTCCAGCCGCCTATGCTTGACAGATCGATGAGCAGACTGATCCGTGTTCTGACGAGTATGTGCACTGCGTCCTCGGTCGTTGTCCCCCGTCGCATCCTCATATTCTCGGCTTGTGTGGGCAGGAGGTGTGTCATGACCAGAAGAGTCTCCCCCGCTGATAGATGCTCGTCGGCTAAGGATCTTCCTGCTCGGCTTAACATCTGCGCGTTCCGAAACCATGTTTGCTCCAGCAGACTGTGGACGTTTTCTATGGTCTTCATGCTGTGTTATTGGTGGAGTAGAACCTCCGTGACTATGACACGTGGCTGAGACCTTGCCTTCTCTGTCGTCATTGCTTTGCACAGCGGGCTTGTCATCGTTTTCACCACTTGGAGAGCAGATGATGTGGGATGCTTGCTTTTTCACCTTACGAATACCTTCTTCGATGTCCTCTCCAGCCTCCTTCAAGTCCCTTCGGATGCGTTCCCTACCGTGGCGAAGGCCGCTGAGGTATGCTCGAGCCATCTGCATGGCGGTACCGTCTCGTCCCTTGAAGAAGGAAGAGCTGTGTTCTTGTTCGGTGTCAAACGCATCGCGGACAACCTCAACTTCGACCTGTGTACAAATGTAAGATAGATGTGTGAAAGTAACAATAGAGGGCCTACTAACCTCCTGTCCAGGGCCACCTCGCTTTTCGATAATTTTGTGTGATCCTTCTCTCCATTCCAACGCAGTTTCTGTACCATCGGGTGGATCTTCCTTCATGCTTTCTTCTTCAGCCAATGTCGCAGTGGGCGAAAACCGACTCTCTTCGATGACATCTGGTCCACCTTCCTCCGATGGTTGGAGATTGCGTTTACTCTCGACGATTGAGACGGCACCCTCACCCTTCTCCATCGTGCTGATGGGGTCCCGATTGATAACAACATCCTGTCCACGGGTGATGTGCTTGGTCTGCGTCGCCCACTCAGGAATGGCGGAAGCGTGACGTGACCATGTTCGCGATCCCACGGAATGGACACGGCGACCGAGGGAGAAGAAGGGGATCGATAGTCCATGTATTGTCACACTACAAAGCACCATGAACGCTACGATGGGTTGGATTGTAGATGCCAGAAATTCAGTTTGATTGGCTGGAGGGTTGGCTGGTTTGGGGAGAAGTTCAACAGCTAAAGTTGAGATATACACAGCCCCTATATATCAACAAGTTCATTATAGCTGTTCCGGCTACTGCAGCTTCACGACTTACCGATACCTATTGGTCCAAAGTGACCGCTGAAGATGGCCTCACGTAGAGTCTTGACGTCGGGAATGAACTTGTACAACATGATCATGATGGGCAGTCTCTTCAATAGCAAGGCCAGAATGGCGATCACAGTAAGCCGCCACACGCTCAGCGTCAGAGTCGCGTTGCTGAAGCTATCAAAGGGCATCCATGCACCCACGTACACGAATGCAGCGACATTGAAGAGTAAGTCGATGACTGAACTGAACACTGACTCCGCTGTCTGACGGTTGAAAAACCCATCCCAAGCAAAAGCGGTCCCGCAGAAAAACGCCGCAAGGAGGTCGTCCGACCCCAGCATCGTCATGATGCCAATAGTCAGAAACGCGAGCGAGACGTACTGAGCAACATACGACTGGCGGTCGATCAAGTCGTTGCGCTCACAGAACTTCATGAGGTGGCGGAAACCGTAACCAAGGAGTGACCCAAATACCACACTAAGTATAATCTGGTCTAAATGGAAAAAAATAGTAAGACGAAGGGAGAAGACAAATGATATAAGGACTCACAAAGCCAAAGGAGGAAGAACCAGTCCCGAAGAGCGTTTCCAGTAGTGGAATCCAAAATCAGATATAACGATATGAACAAGAAGGGGTAGGCTGCGCCATCGTTGCAACCGCTTTCGGCAGCCAAGAGGTGGCGGAGGTGTGCGGGGACGTGCTTGTCGGCGTACTTGCCACCAACGACTGCCGCAGCAAGAATAGGGTCAGTAGGTGTGAGACATGCAGCTACGGCCAGGCTTGATAAGAACGTGATGCCCGGAATGAAGGCGTAGATCAATCCTGCAGAAACAAACCACCCCTATCCTGATTAAGCAAGTGGATACGGATAGATTTGGAGAACACCGAACCTACCCAAGTCATCACCGGAAAGAGAAGGAAGAGCAGGCTTTTCCAATGACGGGCTATATATGCCTTTGGAAGCTCAACTCCGATGGCGAACACGCCGATGGCCAGAACAACTCGAGTAAACTCGAGAGTAATGGTGTTGGTCACATGCTCGTTGTGATTTGCCCACCCACGCGGATCAAAAATACCGGCACCATAAGGACCTGCACCACGACCGTTGAGGTAAGGGGGATAAAAGCTGCGCGAAATGCGGAGAAAGCCATACCGATGATGACGCCAAAGAGGAATGCCCAACAAGCTTCGCCGATATAGAGCTGTACTGCTGTGAGCAGTCGTTAACGGATACGAACTCATACCGACCTTCTCTCGTAAGAACAACGAGAACATCCCAAACTGAAAGTCAAGAGTAAATTTACACCACTGAGAATTAGGAGAAAGGCACGGAGACCTACCAGAACAACGAAGCCACCCAGACATGCATAGATGATATGTGGAATTGTTACACTGAACTGTGAGATGTGAGATGTGCTTCTGAGGGAATGGGGTCCATGCACACGACTTACCGGGTGAAACGGCATGACGTCCAGAAACAGTTAAGGAGGCAAGGTAGATATTAGGGGTGAACGTCCAGGTCGTGAGGAGAGCGGGCCAGTGGGCCAACGCGAGTCGTGAGCGACGGTAGTCTGCTTGTTATGAAAAGTAGAAGAAGGGATGAGTGGGGCTTCGAGTAATATGTAATTTGCCTTAAATCCAAGCCAGGCACTTGCGGACATCGGGTCAGAAAGTGAAATTCCGAAATTAGTAATCAACTATTAAGCGGCGTTTTAGATATTATGTCAGCGTGCCAGCAACTTTGTGAAGGAAACCCATTTGTCTTTGGGTGGGAGAGAGATAATTCTAAATTTTTCTACTTACCGCTACCAGCAAACAATAGTGCTAAGATTCGGTTCATAAAGCCGTACTATATATCGATTGTAGATCATCTATGTAGGGGTCTTCAGTGGAGGGAATCCTGGCCTGATTGTGTGCGTTAATTGGTCCGAACAAGTTCTATGAAAGGGGGGACAAGTTAGTATAATGTGTATGTTACGCTAGAGGTACTTCGGGTGGGGTATTTGGGTGGGAGAAAGACACTTATAGCTCGCCGGATCCGCTGGTAGAGCGGACCAAAGATAGGGTTCCTTGTATGTTATCTGAGAAAGGCACCTTGGAACCAACAAGAAATGGACGAGACCACAGTTATAGACATCGATGCTATATCGATTCCTAGCAACATCAATCAGTGGAGCCCAGTTGTCTTGGTCGTTTATCTGTCAACACCTTTTGGTCATCTGGATGGCAGCGACCTCATTTTTGAACTTGGTTTATCGAGGGCGGCGTCCCCACCCCGCCGCTTGGAGGAATAGCCTGATAAATGGGGATATTTGTGTAAGCCGTTTCCTTGGTGCGGAACTGAATGCAAAGCTACTTTGACAACGCAAAGACGCTGAAGGCAGGAAAAACAGTAAGTTCACTCCACTGGTGCACTGCCTTCTAATTTCTGCGTGCTTAGCGGCTCTAAACAATTCTCTAGCTTCTTCATGAAGGAGAGGTTAACGTCCCTTTGCTTCACCACGTCGGGTATTCTGCACTTCCACGTAAGGTCAGTCAACGGCATTGAAAGGAACTTATCATAACCGGAAGACTAACGTAAATAGACTTACCACAGACGGTTTTCTTGGCTCAAGTGAGGCACACCATTTGTGCCTTGGGTTTGAAGTGTTGGAGCTGCCCATATGTAGAATGTTGCAGCCAAAGGTTGCACAATCCACGAAACGCCCAGATGCTCTATTTACTGGTACGCAACTTCAATTGTGCTTGCTTTTCACCTACTTCCGAAGTCTGCGGTGGCTGAATGACGTGCAGACCCTATCAGTGCTCAAAACTGGCACACGCTGCTGGCATGCACCCACCGACCCTTTATCGATTATCATCCAGTCCACTTCCGGTCAGGTTTCCTGGCCATTTCCGCGGCAGAGCCATCGGAGTCAGGCCCGAGTTCTCGAAAGGGATAAGCCTTCACCAAAACGATGGCGGAATTCACTCTCACTTTACAGCTGTGATACAAGGCGAATGGTCGTTCAATCGTTACTGTAAGTACCGCCATTATTTCAAATACCAGGTATAGCAGGCACATCGAAGCTAAACTCAAATTGCTTCGATCCCAACAACTTGCTCGCCGTGCACGCGAACATCGAAATGAATGGGTAAAAGCATACTATATATACCTTGGTACCTCGTCATGGTCCAGGAAGCTTTGACGGCCGCTCTAGCGACATGTGGTGACGAAGTCTCCGAATTGAGCTGCGGAAGGTCAGCGAGTCATAGGTCTCGATGAGATCCAGCAAAACTTATTCCTGCAAGACGCCGGCGAATACTGGCAGCAGTACCTCTTTTGCTAACCACCGCTGTCTTTACTGGCGTCCATTTTCCCTGTCACCGATCCAATCGCAGGTTATAGTTGTCCGAATGCGGCGTTCGAGTGTACTTCTTACGCCGTAGATCCGCCCAAGAGCGACAACAGCAACGGTACTGAAAAACGGAAATGGACTGGTGATCGGACGCTCGATGAATGGGGGCGGCTGAGCGGACTGTCAAACATTTAGTGGACCTCGCCGTCACTTACCGACATCTGAAGTCAAAATTCCAATCCCATAGGTGCTTAAGCTGGGGACCAAAGCTAATCGCAAGCAGATACTTACCTCGCACGAGGTGCCCCTCCATGGTAAGTATCATCCGTGCGGAAAACTGGATAGAGGTCGCTTTAAAGGACGAGTCGACAATTCGATGGATGATCGTCCTCCCTCTCAGCCAGTATATTGTTTGGCAGGTAATACAGTCCGGACACGAAGCTGGAGCCTACAGTGGTGTGAACTGACGACACATGGTGCGCCTTGAAATCAACCAAATTGCTGTGTCCTCCATTTCGGCTTCATTCCGAATAGTATTCCTGCCCCTGCTGATAAGTAAACCAGAATGTGATGTGTACTGCTCTATAGCATCACACTGTATCCCCCTCTTCACTGCTGGTACAACGACTCGTGAAATGGCTGGAAATCACCATCATCTCCCAGAAGCTGCAATATTGGAGCAATGGGTCTCAATGTCTGTCCCATGATCTCAAGATAGATTGCGAACGTCAACCGTTGGGCCGTGCCAGCCAGGGAACGTTGACGGTTGGACGCTTAAGGAGCGGAACAAGTTCCAGCACAGCGCATGGGATCCGACCAATAACCTTGCGGTCTTAATTCCAAATCCCTCTAGTCTGATCAGACCTAACAAACCTCGGCGGATTGCATCTGGCGATTCTATTACTGTCTAGAGCTTGTACATACATTAGATCTAGTATAGTATAGCAAGGGAGAATCACATCTGTACCAAGCCTCGCAAGGACTAGCAAGAGCTGGCTCGATACAAGCTCTAGTACACTGGCTAGTGGAGGCGGGGAAAGAGAGAAAAAAAGATTGGATGCGCAGGGGATTGAACCCTGGACCTTATACAACCTCCAATCGCTAGGTGATTGAATGCAAAGCATACGCGCTACCACTGCGCTACGCACCCTTGCAGAAGAACCGACGACTGCTACTCATCAACCGCAACAGCTGGAAAACGCCTATTTCTGTTGTGGACGACCTTGATCGTACACAACATGAATTTAACGTCCTTCCTACTCGGGGCCAAGGAATCTAGCAAGAAACGATCCTTGGACAAGGATCTTGATGCCGTATTTAAAACTCAGGTATCATGTGTCCTATGCCCTTCTCACACAGCGAGGAATGACCTTTTGCAGGTACGCGAGGAGCCTTCCCCTACCGCAGGACCATCAAATGAAAGAAAACGGAAATCTAAAAGTCATGTTGAAGAATCCAAAGGGAAACGGTCCAAATCATTAGGGATTGAAAAAAAATCCGATGATACTAAAACGCGACGACCTCGTTTGAAGAAAACAGTGAGCATTGTGGAATCCAAACCAGAGAATCTAGACATCAAGACGACCAAGGCGGGGAGCTCCAAGCTTGCCAGCAAAGATCCATCGGATTCGGATGGAGACGATAGCCACGGCCCATCGAATTTGGTTCACGAGACCCTTCGTGCCAATGAACCTAAGGCTGGAGGCAAGAGACACAAGTTTGTGCCGCCGGACGAGATGCAGGAGCAAAAGGATGCTCGTACTATATTCATTGGAAATGTACCTCCTGAGGTCGCACAGACGCGCGTAAGTGGAGGACTATCTTGTCTATGTCTCGTTAATGTTGCCATCCTCTCAGCCCTCGCAGAAACAACTGCGCCACCATATCCTAACATATCTCCCAACGGCTAAAATCGAGTCCATTCGTTTTCGTTCCATCCCTTTCCAGACGCCGACATCAAAACTTCCATCGGATGGGGACACTTCTAGTGACAAGAAAAAAGTTCGTCAGCACGAACGAGATCGGGCGTTGGCGTGGCTGGAAGCGAATTCCAAAGATGATACGCCAAAAGCTGAGGAGAAGAAATTCCTTACACCTGGTCAGAAGAAAAAGATTGCATTCATCAACCATGACATCCATTCCAGCGCTGATTCCGTCCACGCCTATATTGTCTTCGCATATCCGATCTCTCCAGAATCACGGCCAGCCAATTTACCTCCCCCTCCTCCCATGATGGATCCATTCGAAGCCGTCAGGCTCGCCGTCGAAAAGTGCAACGGAACCGTGTTCATGGACCGTATGCTCCGAGTTGATGCCGTTGCTTCGTCGACAAATACGGCATCAACCAGCTCAGCTATCGGGGATCCAAAGCTGACCGTCTTCGTGGGGAACCTTGATTTTGCCAGCAAAGAGGACGACTTGCGCGTATTCTTCGAAGGTCTCATCAATGTAGAGCGCGGACCGCCCGTTAATGAATCATCCCCAGATGGGGCGAAGCCCAAAGCATGGGTCACCCGTGTCCGAATGATACGCGATAGGGACACCCAACTGGGGAAAGGCTTCGCATATGTGCAGTTTGCTGTAGGTTATCATGTATGTGCATCCTCGACGCAGGTCAGTAACGCTATTCTAGGATCGCACCTGTGTGGATGAGGTCCTGGCACTGGAACCGGATAAACTGAAGTTTGCGAAGCGGAAGCTGAGGGTCCAACGATGCAAAAATATTCAGAGTGGTTCTGTTTCTTTGAATACGGCTGCCTCGGGACCCCCGCAGAAACCTGTCAACTTGTCAACGCCTGTGGTTCCCAAGGGTGACCCTTCCTTAGGTGAAAAGTTGATCCACATGTCCAAGGAAGAGCGCAAGAAAGCTAAGGCCGCAGACGCTGACCGTCGTGCGCGGAGGGTAGCCAAGAAAAAGGCACGCATGTCACTTGCTGAACAGGGTGTCTCTCCCAAGGGCAAGAACAAGCAGAGAGTGCGAAAGCCTGCCGCAGTGCGGAAGGAAGGTGGTTCGTCTTCACGAAAGACAAATAAAGGGAGGATACGCAGCGAGAAGAGCGTGGCCAAGAGGAATGCAAAGAAATGATTGTGCATCGTACTCTGAGATGGTTGTTGTCCCAATACATCACTTCATAAAAGGATTGTCATGCAGACATAGGAGCTAATTTGTTTGTGCACCTGACGGAATCCACGATTGTCTTGAAGAATCGATGGAGGTTTTATGATTTGTCGTATTCCCGAGTTTGTGCCGAGTAGTTCATTTTCCTGAACAAGTGTGTTGCTGTGTGCAGGCGTTCGCTGCTTTTGCCCCTTCCAATAACCAGTACTTCACTACATAATCAGCACACAACTGGATGTTCGAACCTTTTCGAACTACAACGATTCCACAATGTAGCAGTGACTTCAACAAAAATCGACTGGATTCTCTCGCACACGAGGCCAATTGTAATCCGGCGTTGATTGGGCGGCGGCGACTTCTTTCACGAGGCCCACTTTCCTCTTCAAGTCGGCCGTAGCGATCGGTACCGTCGAATTCCGTATCAACTTTCGGGTTGTCTTCTACTTCTGTTGTACCACTAGAAACCTCACAAGTCTGAACCGTAAGCACGTCGATCTTGCCGCGTTGGTCATTCTGGCACTAGCATCCGATATAATCAGCGATCCAAGATTCTTGAAGCCATTAATTTTGCTACAACACGTGCCCTTTGACGGGCCCTTTGGCTCTTGAGTATCACCACATCCTGAACGTACACGGACCGAATGGCTGGAAATCCAAGGGTGGCAATGAAGGCAGCAAGAAAGCAGTTTAGCAGCACTAGTGCAGCTGACAACCAAGGCAACTCCAGGTCGAAAACGACTGTAGCAAAAACGTCCAAGAAAGTGGCATTCCGTGTCCCTTCTCCTTCATCGGACGAAGACGAAACCCCGAGTAAGAGTCGCCAGAGCCGAGCTCAACCCCAAGCTCGAGTGGGGCCAGTCGATGCCACTCTAAAACGTGTGAATACAAGACAAGGTAAGTTTTCTGCGAGATATGCATAGTATTGGCCTCAGATCGAGTATGACGCCGTTTTGTCTGACGAGGATTTCACAACCTCTTGGGAGCATTGCATGGCTTGTGTTGATCACACGTTTAACCGAATACTGATTTTTCCTTCCTTCCTTAGGTCAAAATGGAAGAACTAGCATTTACCATCCACGTACATGTCTGCTCACTATTTCAGAGATCCAAATCATTGACGAACCCTAGGTGATCTCCTTGAGGACCGGCTCACCCGTTCAACGCAACACTGTTATCTATTGACTGCCGAGCGTATATTGTGGTCAAGCAGGCATTCCCGCAAAGAATTCATTCAGGATGGCGCTGTAAGGAAAAGTGTTTCGCGAAACGCTGCTGGGCGTTCCAGGCAGGGTCAGGTGCAACCAGACCTCGTCGAGAGCCGCCCGGAGCGCGCACGACACAACAAAACCCATCTTGTTGGCGGACATTTCGTGTCTCCAGGAGTGGACTCCTCGTCGGAGGATGACAGTCTAAGCGAGTCTGAACGTCCGATCGAGGAAACATTAGGGTATGACCAAATTAATAGTTGCTCTCACACTCTCACATCCCTTTCAGGCCACCAAAGGGTGGGCCGTTCAAGGCTGCGAGGAAGTTCCAATTTGGTGTCAAGTCTGGGCGACGACCAGCGAACCCGATACACGAAGCTGAGACGCCCAACACTTTACATCAAGTTGAGGAACACGACATTACAATCTACGATGATAGCGATACTAGCATGCACGACAGTGCAGTTGATGATGCAGAACACGATGATGTAACCGAGAGAGCTCCAGAGCGAACCGCGCCAAGACCACCATTCCTGCTCCGCAATCTTCGAGCGGGATTCAAATCTAGGTGCAGATCGATTGGCGTCAATCCCCTCAAAAAGGAACCTCTGCTTCATCCAGTTTCCGTGTCATATCCTCGCCAACTCGGCAGCATCAAAGAGCAACAGAAGACTGCAAACAGTGTGATAGAAACACGAGTTCATTCTTGGATGTGTTCTCTGTGTGATCTGCATGGTCAATTCAACAACCACACGATCCTTGACATGCATCTTCGCTGGGATCACCCAGAGGTGAAGGCTACATGGGATGCAGTAAGTACATAAGGAGCCCAAGCTTGCATCCCATGTCTCAATGCTACTCAGACATACAGTACCTTGTCTCTCGTGATTCCTGTCCTGGAGAAATCCCCGTAGGTCATCTTGTCAGAATCGTGGTCTCCATCTAATAAGCCTTGGCCCTTGAGGAGATCGGCACCCATCAACCCAGAGCCACGGCCTGCTTCAACTAATGCAAATGTCAGTCCAAAAACCAGGCTGCAGGTGGCCGAGAAGCCACCAATTCGCATTTCGAGCTCGCCCGGGTCCGCTGCCACATCTGAATCATCTCCGGCCCCTTCAGCTACTCCGATTGCAGAAGATACGAAACCAAAAATAGAACCTCTGTCAGACAGGGCAACCCCGCGCGTTGTGGACAATTTTGGGCCCGCGGCAACATTTCCCTATTTGCCCGAGTCTGCGGACGGTAACATGTATTCGTGCCGTCCTGGGGGACCTCGCATCTACGATATGTTGAATACACTCTCCCTAGAGCCTTTTGGGGTTCTTTCGTGGCTCATAGTTGACAGAGAGGAGGAGCTGTTTGAGCTCGATGACGTCCTAGATGAGGACAAGGTGATGTTAGCCCTGTGGAACCGATGGATATTTTTGAATCGGTAGGTTTTTATTCAGCAGTGTGGCCAATAACCTACCTTGCGTGACTAGTAACAAGTTCATGGCAAACTACTTCAATGGCACCAAGGCATTCGTAAAAGAGAACTGGAAGATGATTCATCAGGCTGCAGGATTAACAGCGCTCAGGACTTGGCTCCTGGTAAGGAGTTCTTGTTCACACATACAACGTTGACCGCTTGACAGTGATCCAGGTACTGTGTGTGAACAATTTCTTACCACCCTTGGAGGTGGTCTCAATTATCCAATTCTATCAGGCTCTGACAAGTAAGAATTCAACCTAACATCACGGAGCTGGCGATTGGATGGCGAGTTGGCTTTTGTGATCCACATGGAATCATGAAATAGGAGGGGTAATTTGACCCTGCAAAGTTGTAATTGTATCTGGGCTACAATCTGTTGTATGACATGCTGATAAACTGGCCCCTGAACCAACCAAACATATGGCAACGATAAGGCCAGCCCCTGGTCTGAATTCGTCCGGTCCAAGTGATGGGAGTTGTGTTGCGCATGGACTTGTAGTGAGAGATCCTAGCTACCCGGGTGTCGAGGACCCCCGGTGCCCAATAATCCTCTAGGCACGATGACGGGCGGATATTCAGGACTTTGCCTGTGGGACCGACGAGAAAACCCATGCCATGTTCCCACTTACAAAGCGTGGTGAAATGGTCTAGTGCCATCTATGTCTTTCCTTAGAGCATGGGCCAATCGTGGAATGCCCCTTCACCGAATCGGAAGAAACTGATGCTCCCTGAATCAACTGCGGCGACGACTACTGATTTCTTTCCAGCCTTTAGGTGCAGGAAAGGATTTGGCTTGTGCGATGCGGGGTTCTGAGATGTGGACGGGCCCGTCGAGGTGGAATGTGACCCGAACGAAAAGTAGGAGAGTAAGCGTTGAAGGAAATTTGGAGGAGAGGCAGGAGTTACTATGTGTAAAAGGGGTGGAGCTGTAGCATTCGTCGCTTTTTTACTGCTTGCTTGCATTCCTCGTTTCCGCGGTGGAGGGAGAGGCATTTCAGGAAGAGCTTCAAATAGTCCAGAGAGTTCGTATAGGGAAGGCATGGGGGTTGTGCGGGCACTAATGAAAGATCAGCATGCTTGCTCTTCAAAATAAAATGGAAACCTGACTTTATCACTACAATATAAAAATCAGGTGCAGGTGGGGCTGACTTGCGGAACGGTGTGGAGGGTTTGTACACGTGAAAAAAGACGCTGTATGGAGACTGTTCGGACTGTGGTGTTGTGTGCGTATTTGAGGCCTGAGGTGGCGTTGTTCTGCCCTCAGTAGCAGAGAATTTGTACAAGGGTGCGGTGTGACCACAGCGCAAAAAGCGCAGAGCCGCAAATATGTCACCTATACGAGTGATCGATAAATAAAAGTGTCACACGAAGAGCCGAACGAAAAAAAAAACGAACCGCTAGATTTGAGGCCCCGAAGCCCAACAGCTTTCCACGGGGATCGTTGCAATACAAAGCCAATGACGTTCAACACATTCGAAGCAAAGTGCGAGAGTAGCACCGTGATTCTTTTCCACATTCCCGGAACTGTGACATGGCGCGGAAGATGTGGCAGCGCAGCAGGGTAGTCCGATGTCGGAGGCTTCGCACGTGTTAGGACAAATCCAAGACGCTTCAGATATGCATACACCTTCACCGAAAGAGAAACAACTCGGTCACTAGGTGCAAATCCCAGAGACAATATAGCATACCTGATAACGTTCCAATGTCATGTCTTCACGGCCAATCATCTCAGCGTATGCCTGCTGGACAGCCATTGGTGCTCCTGGACTGGTCTCTTCGATATTCGTGACATCGGCCTGACAGTCTGTTATAGACTTGTAGCAAAACAAGGCACCACGCTCGATCAGGTAGATAGCTTCTTCTGGGAGAAGTTCGAGGCGTTTTGGTGATTTGATACTCCCGTTCTGGCTGAGCTCGGAGTCCGCATGATTTCCAGTTGGGCGTGCAACGGAATGCCCCATATTCGCGAAATGTACACCGCGTGCTGTGGTGACATGTACCCGAGCAATTGCAGGATACCAGATCCCATAGCTTGCAGATTTACTGGAGAGAAGCGCGTCTAAGCCATCGATGACACTTGAAAAGAGTAAGGCTGACCTCGATATGCTTCGTTCTGCACGAAGAGCATCGAACATTGCACCCCTAGAGCGATCAAGGACGTGTAGCTGCAGCCCAGATCCACCTCCATTGGTTGGCTCGAAGTCCTTTTCACCTCTCTTCGGGATCACTGGACGTGCTGCACCGTTCTTCCTATATGACTCGTTAAATATGAGTATCTTTGTTGTGCATGAGACCCACGGCAGTTTTGTCCAGTCCAGTCGACCGTCTTCATCTCCGGACGAATGCTCGTCATCTCCTGCATTGTCGTAAGATGGCTTCAGGTGTGATTGCGGTCGTTCGAGTCCATCGTCCATCGTTGATTACGCAAAAGCTTATTTTTCTCGATCACGTATTTATTCTCCCATCGGCGTTAGCAGCCTGACTCTTCCGAGTCTGCCTACGGGAGACTAAGCAGTCTCGACTCTCCAGCATGGCAGCAGAACGCAAACCATCGTTCGTTCAGTCTCTTATAGTACGCACCTCCAATTCTTCTCAAACACACTGACAGGAGCTCGAACAAGATCGTTGAATAGGCCGGGGGTGCAGCAGGGACTGCCGTTGACCTGCTTTTCTTTCCCATCGACACTGTCAAAACCCGACTCCAGTCTGCGCAAGGATTCATCAAGGCTGGAGGGTTCAGAGGGATATACAAGGGTATTGGCAGTGTAGTTGTCGGGAGTGCACCCGGTGGTGCGTCTTCTCTCTCACACATCGCCCTTGCGTTCATGTCATCCGGACAATAGCTGCTGTCTTCTTCTCAACGTATGACTCGATGAAGCGGACATTGCCAATGCAGGGACCGCTAAACCACATGATATCCGCGTCTATAGGCGAGGTGGTGCGTTCCCCCTCAGTCTGTGTCACTGTTCTGCCTACATGCATTATACCCCCACAGGCCGCTTGTCTCATTCGTGTTCCCACAGAGGTCATCAAAACGCGCACACAAACATCGTCGTATGGCACGTCTGCTGCATCCTCTTTGGCGTCTGCAAAACTGCTCCTGCAGAGTGACGGCATAAAGGGACTATACCGCGGATTCGGAATAACAGTCATGCGCGAAGTATGTTGAGGACTCCTTGACGCGTTCTTACTGACTCCCGACATGGTAGATACCCTTCACGTCCTTGCAGTTCCCCTTGTATGAATACCTCAAGTATCGTGTTTCCCTTGCTAAGAATTCCCGGCCGCTTCATGCTTCCGAGGCAGCTGGATGCGGTAGTATAGCAGGCGGTGTAGCAGCAGCACTTACCACACCGCTCGACGTCCTCAAAACGCGAGTCATGCTTGACATGAGGGTACGCCCTGGTCATGGCATCAGCCACGCTCAATGTTCGATACTCATGACATGTTAGGATCCTTCCTCTCGTTTTCCATCCTTAATTAGTCGTGTCCGGGATATTTACACGACAGAGGGATTCCGCGCCTTGTTTGCTGGTATCGTGCCTCGAACACTTTGGGTATCAGCTGGGGGTGCTGTCTTCCTTGGTGCTTATGAATGGGTCATGGGGACGTTAGTTGGCAGTTGAGACTCATAAGGCTAAACCGACACCCCGCACGTCTCTCAGGCATACACTCTAGATTTCACATCCGAGACCATTTAGATGACGCAAACAAGTCAATTCATGGCCATCCCGGGCAAGGGAAGCCGGGAGAAGGTGATAACAGTAATCATTCATTTGTACAAGTCCAAGGAAGGGTCCCCATCCGTTATAAGGATTGCAAATCGATGAGACAGCAAAGCAGCAAACAACACATGCTTATGATACGATGAAAATCAGCCATTAACACTCGCTATGATACCTGCTGCCCAACCCCGATCGCCGCGGTTGACCACCCGTGCAGTGAAAAACTCCCCCAATAATTCTCGTAACTGTCCAATCAGCTTAGTATCCTCTTCTTGCGACAGATCCAGTGCCTCTGGCATATCAGAAGGCGGTTGGAGTATTTCGAGAGCCATCTATCCCAATTTCATTGACCTCAGTGCATGGGAGATGCCAATAGACATACCATTACGGCTTCAATCACCCCTTCGGCGCCCTCTCCACGCGAAGATGCACATTCTTCTCCCACTATACGTACACCTCCACCTTCAACGATACCCTTTCGCACAGCTTCTTTTCCTATTCCGACAAGTCCCCTTATTGCGCCTTCCCGTGTACCCAGAGGTTTTGGTGACACGCGAGGATCTGCACTTGGCGTTTCGCTAGTATCCATTGCGAATCCATTGACTGTTCCTGGGTTCGCGTTATATCCGGGCGTAGAGCTGCCCAGAAGGGCAACGAGAAGAGTCTTCATAATCCGTGGTGAGAGTGAGGGGTAGGTGGCCGAATGTTGTGTCAAGAGCCTTCCAAGCGTTTGTGCAGCTGCTGTCCGAAGATGTGTTGCGTGTGATCGAGGCAAGCTCGCGTGCAGAAGAACGGACAAGATGGTTGGAAGCAGTTGGTGAAGCTTGATTCAATACACTTGGTAAGTGTATGTGTGGGAGTGAAGCAGAGAACGACCCACGTAAGGCTCGATAAACAAGGTCGAGTTTCTGAGAATCGCGCTGACAACGTCCAACAGGGTCTCTAGGGTTCTGCCGTCCTGCTCGCTATCTGCTCCGTCCCGAAGGACACCTACAGCGCCCTCACCGACCCATTTTACAAGATAAGGGAGCAATGCCTGTAGTCCAGCATCTGCGCGCAAACTAGCGAGAGCTGCAGTACGCTTGGCAATATCGGCTGCAGATGTTGAAGGAGGGAGTAGAGAAGACGTAAGCCTTGTATAGTAGAGCTGCAGTTCGCGCGATAGAACTTGTTTGACAAGTTGGCTGGGCTGATTTTGTTGGTTTGCTTGCTGTTGCTGTTGCTGCTGTTGTTTTGAGGGGGATGATTTTCCGTTGACGGCTGCACTCGCACTCGTAGTTGGCTCTTCTCTGGGAACAGCAGGAGGATTCTCTGGTACAAGGGGTTGCACGCCTTCGACAGCAAGCCAGTGGGCTGTCCAGCTCACACCCTTGGGAATCACGATCTTTTCTTCGCGCAATACCCTGTCGAAGTCGATCTCCTCATCCTCGACGAACCATACTGTTCCTGCAGACGCCATGTGAGTGAATGGCACCGCACGTCGGAATGTGGAAGGTGCATGTGGTGCGTGGCCATAAAGTGGTTCGATATTGAGAGTACGAAGAGCGAGATCGACGTCTGCGGTCGTGAGCGTGGTCCTGCGAGCGTGTCGCATGAATCTTGAAGCTTCCTGGATACGATGTCACCCAGTTAAACGGCAAAAATGGAGACCACTACGAACCTCGACTACCTGGTGTATTCTATACTCTACATCGCTTGCAAGTGCAGAGGAGACAGTGTCAGGGAGATTCGCAATCCCTAGTGACTCTGCTACGTCCTTGGAGACGCTGTTTGGGATCAGCTGGACATACGGAAAGACACGAGCATGCCTTGATTGCATCTGCCTTGTAAATGCCTGCATGCTGAGCTTGGGCTGCCTTGGGTTTTGGACCAGGTTTGCTCATCGTGACTTGCAATGAAGTGCAACGGTGTCTAGCTTGAACAGCGGTGGTGTAGTTCAGTTGCAGAACATATCTGCGACGGCTCGCTGCAAACTTGCGGTGCAAGGTGTCTGGATAGTCGCTGTCACATTACAAGTTTACAACTTGATATCCTCATCGACAACACTATGTATGTAAGTTCACGAAAAAAGCTGATACTTCCACAGGTCTTTGCAGAAACGACAAATCAGATCTGCTGATAGCGTCTTGCAAGCTGGCGCCCGCGTTTCGTACGGTGATTACAGCCAAGACGTCCTCGTGCACCGACTCTTGTATTTACTACACACAACACACACATCGATACGCTCTATCTCAAATGACTTCCCCGCTTTGCTTCGACTACAAACATGTGGACGGAAAACCAATCCGCCTGGACGTGTATCTCCCTGATGTCAATGACTTGCCTGTTAAAAGACCAACGATCATCTACTTCCACGCCGGCACTCTAACCGTCGGGAACAGGCAGGGTTTGTTTCCTACCTGGTTACACAGTAAGAGAGATAGGTTCGTTGATCGTTCCTGTGACGGCTTACAATCCGCACGAAGAGCGCCTTTCGAACCGAGGGGTCATTCTAGTCAGTGCAGACTACAGGCTGATGCTCCCATCCACCGGACACGAGATGGTGGAAGACATACAGGACTTTTTCCGTTTCGTAGCAACGTCGCTGAACGGCCGTCTAGATGAGACGTTTTCCAATGAGGGTGCCCGCCCCACGGGGAGCGCCTATCGCGTGGATACCGAAGCCATCGGCGTCAGTGGGACGAGTGCTGGTCCTCTATGCGCATACCTCGCTTGCATGCACGCGGACCCTAAGCCCAACGTGGTTTGAGTATGTACGGTCGAGGAGGAGATCTCCTCGTGCGTGATGAATGGTCCCTTCAAGCGTCCTCCTAACACAACATTACTAGACTCCCCGTTACTTCATGCCCAAGTCCGGGCCCATCCGCCCCGGCATGAAAATGCTCGATCCTAAACAATTTGAAGAATACCTTTACCCCCAAAGCTCTCGCTTAGAGCCTCTCGGATTCCCCCCATGCGGATTACTCACCCGACCATGATACCCCAGGATACCCAAGCAACCCTCGCATGCTCGTTGGAAAGTTCTATTTGCAGCTTGGGACGTTTTTGGACTATTATACCGGGCAACACGAACCCAGTTTGAGCGAGCACTTACGTTCACTATCCAACCCTACCACCGGCGTTCCTGAGCAACATCGCCGACTCTTCCCTCAACTCGGTGTGTCACCCGCTTGGCCTCCTACGTGTCTGGTACATGGAACATCTGATACATCTGTCCTCATCGAGGAGTCTCGCTGTCTACATTCTTTACTCGAGGCGGCCAACATTGACGTGGTGCTGTGGGAGGTACCAGGCGCAGAGCATGCATTCGATTACACCCCACCCGTAGAGGGCGTGTCCTACGACAAGTTATTTGATGACATTGTCGAGTTCTTGACCAGTCACCCCATTCCGTCCACCTGACACTCGTCGTGTGACTTTGACAGAACAGGACCTGCCTCATCTGAACATATTTCTCGGTAGACAACGGGCATCCTTACCACACGAATTGTAGCCTATGCTATTGAAAGTTGTTCATCGAAACCCACAGAACATTGATGGCCCTGATCCCATCATCGCAATGCTCCTGCATTGGCATTGAGGGTGGATGTGCACTTCTACGTGCGTAGTTGGCTTAATATTCATACTTGATGATCGTTGTCTACGGTGCATCATGCAATTTACTCTTGTCCAGAAAGTGAATTCGGTAAAGTTCCAGTATGCTTTGTGCCTCCTGTATATTAGTAGCCATGGCTGTATAGTGACTCTGGAAGTGAGGCGAGGAGAGCCTAGGTCCTACCGATAGGACGTTCACTGCCACATTTCTTACACGTTTGGTCTAGACATGCAAGACGAACTTGCATTTCGATGGAGGGAGAGGGGGACCTATCCACAGTGACCTCGCGTTGCAGTAACGTCCGAAATCAAGACCTCTGAGTGCTCGCGCTTACAGACTTTGATCTCTGAAGCCATTGAGAGGCATGGACGAAAGATGTTGGAGAGATAAAGAAACCCGGCTTCAGTTGCCATCAGTCTCTCTCCTTCTAAAGATACGGCTACGAAGAGAGGACGTACCGGTATGGTTGAGCAGATTTGTCTCTGATCACGCTGCTTTGCAGGAGAAGAACGTTGTGGTAATTTTCCGTTGACAGCCACACTCGTTGTCTCTTCCCCGGTTCTCTCTGGGGTTAGGCCGCCATGTACAACTTCAAGTCTCGATAACGAGTCCTTACTGAGGCTGCTTTGCCTGATGCACTTCGAAGAACTGCTTCAGGCCTCTGGGGATGTAGTCATCGGTTAACCGACGTCCCTGAAACGGTGCTGACTTTTGTTCCATAGGGTTCACCGGAGGTGAACGGTACTCCTCTCCTCGAGCTTGCCAAAGCCTTGAAGGCTTCTCTCGATAAGAAGAGAGTTGATCACTTCACTGGCGGAGGTTCAAAGTGTAATCGAGGACTGCGAAGGGAATGTCTCAGCTGTGCTTGGGGAGAAGAAGACTGCTATATATATGTATCACAACGACTACTACTACCGTGAACACTTCGCAGATGGGTCCACGGCCATTGGGAAATTTAAGGAGGAGGTGTCCCGGATCACCTTTGCGCCTTTTAGCTGGACATATGGTCCGAACAAGGCGCTGTAGCTGAGAGACGCTTCCTGTATGTGTCCCGCAGTGCATTCCCAATCGTTTTCTTCGCATAAATGTGTACCAACACCGTAGTAGTTACAGCAGTATCATGTACAACAACATACAAGATGTCTATTCCACTTATATTCGTGTTGTTTGAGGCTTCCTCCCAGGGCAATGCCACCCACTGGCGACGAAAAGGAGAACAGTGCGAACCTCGACTACTTGGTTTATTCCCTGTGGCTTGCATGCCAGAGACAGCGTCACGGCGATTCGTACTTCCAAGCGTCTCTGCTACGTCGGGTTGGAATTAGCCGTACGGAACGATATACATCGGCCTTGTATATGCCTGCATAATTGAGCGTGGACTGACTTGGGTTTTGGGTCGTGTTTGTTCATCATGGTTGTGACGAGAGGAAGAACAGGCGTCTATGTCGTGTTGAACCGTTGTCGCAGGCTCAGTCATACATGGTAATACTTAGCTCAGTCCCTCTCTGCCCTCACTACGCTCCATGTCGTCGGAGTTTCCCCTTTGCTTCGACTACAAACCATATGTGGGTGGAAGGCCGATCTTCCTGGACGTGTATCTCCCTGATAACAATGATTTGCTGGCCGTCAAACGACCAACGATCATCTACTTCCACGGTGGTAGTCTAACCGTTGGGAATAGGCAGAGCTGGTTCCCTACCTGGCTACACGGTAAGAGATATCATTCCATCGTTGTCGTGACTACTGCTTACAATCCGTATATTAAGAGCGCCTTTCGAACCGAGGGCTCATCCTAGTCAGTGCGGACTACAGGCTGATACCCCCATCCTCTGGACATGATCTCGTGGAAGACACGCAGGATGTATTCCGTTTCGTAGCAACATCGCTCAACGACCGTCTAGATGAGATCTACTCCAGTGAAACGGCCCTCCCCACCAGAAATCCCTTTCGCGTGGATCCTGAAGCCATCGGTGTCGGCGGGACGAGTGCTGGTAGCTTATGCGCATACCTCGCTTGCATGCATGCAGAGCCAAAGCCCAAGGTAGTCTTTAGCATGTACGGTATGGGTGGAGATCTCCTCGTGCGTGACAAGTGTTCCGAATTATGCATAGCATCTTTCTGAAGCACCATTCCTAGACCCCCCAATACTTGATGCCCAAGTCCGAGCCATTCCTCCGTGGAAGGGAAATACTCGATCCTCAACAATTTCAAACATTCCTGTATCCTCAGAGTTCTCGCTTAGAGCCCATCTCAGATTCCCCACGTTCCTATTATCCACCCGATCATGATACCCCAGGATATCCAAGCAACCCTCGCATGCTCCTCGGAAGGCTCTTCTTACAGCTTGGGACATATCTGGACTATTATACCGGGCAACACGAACCCAGTTTAAGCGATTGCTTACGCTCCTTATTGACAACCACGACCACACCCGTCACAGAAAGCATTCCCGAGGAACATCGCCGACTCTTTCCTCAACTCGGAATACCACCTACTTGGCCTCCTACGTGCCTAGTGCATGGATCATCTGATACAGCTGTCCTTGTTGGGGAGTCGCGCTGCCTGCACTCTTTGCTCAAGGCGGCTAACATAGATGTGGTGCTGTGGGAGGTGCCAGGCGCAGAGCATTCATTTGATTACAACCCGCCAGTAGAGGGTGTGTCCTATGCAAAACTGTTTGATGACATTGTCGATTTCTTGGTCTGTCACCTCGTTCCATCCACCTGATACTTTAGCAATGTTGTCGTCTTGATAGCACAGGACACGCTACATGTAACAAGGTGTTCTTACCATATGGCTGGTGTAGCCCATGTTATTGAAATTATTGACGGAAAGCAGAACAACGCATCAGACGGGGCCTACAGCCTCCACCAACGGGAAGATTCGGTAGACTGTACTTTACGCTGGAGTCTATAGGACGGGTGAGCGCCGTAGATCTGTGAGGCGTTTCGTACTTACACACTTCTGGAACCTGGTCTGGAAGTCCATCCGCTTTTGTCCCAAAAGTAAATTCAACATTTTGTCAACAAGTTGATGGCATTCCTCTAGGAATTTTCGAGCCTCCTGAATATCTGTGGCAATCGATGGTGGTAACTCTGAAAGTAAAAAGGTTTGTCTAGAGTCATCGGCCAAATGCACGCAATTTATAGCTTGAAAAAGCTTTATTTTCAAGATCCTGCCGACGAATCGAAGAAGCATCGGAACAGGGAACAAAAGCAGCTCTGAAAAGACCTTCGCCGGTCTCTTTGGATTGGATCATGTGTATATCACTGGGAAATGAGAACATTCAGCTGATCGATCGCTGTCCGGAACATGGGAGGCGTACATGATGGTTCACAGGGTAGCTTGGGGCCACTACTTACCAGGTACGGGATTGCTCCTTGACGGGCGGCAGACTAAGATATCAAGAGAACCTATAATATTTTTACTGCCACATTTCTTTCGTGTCTGGCTTGGACATGTCATAGCTAGGTCGAGAAAGCACATTCCCCTACATGAGCAGCAGGGAACTATTGGCTGACAGTAAGTAGGTTAAATATGTGACTACTTACTTGTTAGAATTTGATCCACCTTATTGTGTTTAAATGTGCCGGTGCGCTAGTAGGACGCGAGCAGGGCCACATATCCGCGTTTGCTACTCCACAGCATTGAACTTCCCTGCTACTAGTCTTTCCATTTATTGGCGAGGCTGGAGATGGATGATCGAACCAAAAGAACGAAAACTTGAAGGATCGCCGATCGATGATGGCCCTTGAAGCTTTGAAGCTTGAAGAATTTCTTGTAGGAATATGTGGAACGACTATCTTCCTCTAACTTAGAGTCTGGCTTTGGGAGACTAGGAATATGTAGGTGAAGGCATTCAACATCAGTGCACGTCAGGTTCTGACTCATCAGAACATTATGTGCCGAACTTCGGCCGAAAACAGGACGTGTCTGCCCTAAGGAAGTCACGTGAAACCGCGCACGGACCACCTGCAAAATGTATATAACCCCGCTCTCGATCTTGGATGGTTCTTTAGAACATACTCAGCTAGGATCTATTTTATAGAAACTAACTCGAGTCTCGCATGTTTACACATGCCACATCCTTCAAATCCACTCGATGACATTTGCGCCCACTCGTTCGACAGAGAACATGGTCTCGCTTTGGCGAGATCTCGAGGACGTTACGATTTTGTGTTTTGTCAGGCTACTTGTAGTCTGGTAAACCAGAATCAGCGAGTTGGGCGTCTGTCTGATGGATTTTCGTTTTGTAAGCAGTTTTTTTCAATGTAGCTAGTTGCCTGGTTTGTACTACTTTCCTGCAATGGATATTCTATTGGTTTTCAGTTTATGGTTGCTCCCTCTGGTTGCGGCAGAGGGAAGAGCCTGGAGTCCCCATGGGCACAAAAATGGCGAAGAAGAAGACAGTTGTTCAGAGTGTACTCTATTGTCATGAATGACTGTAACAGCCTTCTCTTGACAGCCCCTCTCATTTGGCTCATAAGCATGTTTCCAAACCCATTCAAGTTAGGCCAGTGAATGTTGCAAGCACAATCAGTATGTGCACTTAGGACCATGTTGAAAACATGCCGTGTCATCATGGTCAGCACTCTCCGATCAAATCACGCTCCTGTTGAACTGTTGGGCGAAACTAGAGGTCGCGAGGTTTTTGTGTTGCTGTCGCCTGCTCTTCCCCCAGCAATTGGGATCTTGATTTTCATCTTCGTCGTTCTTACTTCCCAAGTATGCCGGATGGAGTGTCTAGTGGTGAAAACCCCCCCCTGCGAGCTCCGGCCGTTGTTGCCGTCATCGTTGAGAAGGTCTGCATCCGCCGGCTTCAGGTAAGGGGTAGCTTTTCTTGTACCCTACCAAACTAAATCTAAGCCACGTTGCAACAGCCAGTCTACGTTGCAACGAACCCCGCTCCACCTGGATGCGTCAGTATTATGTGTATCATCTAGTATTATACTGTTTAACGAGCGCAAAGTACTTGCCCTAATGACTGGAAAAAGATACAACATCCAGATGTTGGTTCCTACTACTTTCATAAGGAGAAGGTGACGCAAATATACATTACGTTGGGATACCAGCTGAACTCTTAACAGGGCATATGTACCTGGTCGTTTATTCCTGCTACGAGGATATGCATTCTCGTCATGAAAGCTGCTGAGGAACTGAGACGTAGTCTTGACTTTCAGAAACTGCTCCAGGACAGGGAAAACATCTTCCCTATATTGAGTGTGGATGGAGATAGGAATTCCTGCTCTTATTATCTTGTATCCCGTCATGACCAGCGCATTTTCTGGTTATCACGTCATAAACCAGAAGTGCATTGTACATCAAAACTTTGCAAGCGTGCACCTCAGCTGTCAAAATCGCACTGTTGGTGTCATTCTTCAGTTCGTGATATTTGATCACTCAGTAATCTCCCAGGTATTTTGGCTCAGTACTGGTGGGGGCTGGACAACATGATATTGAAATGTGCGTCCCCCTGATTGTTACATAGGAAGCACTGCGAATTATTCCCAACAACGCTCGCTCTCGCCAGTGAATTTATTGGCGACGTGAAAGACATATTGATACAAGCAGCAGGAGGTCAGAATCATTAATTCGTGTAGCCACATTGATTTCAATTGGTGCAGAACGTGTAACTTCAAAGTTCCCCACATCGCCCTATACCAAGGATGACCTGGTATACATGCTGAACCTTGTCAAGGAAATCGAAGGTATGCGCCTATGTATCTATGTGTATAAGGTTCTCTAGGGATCCTCGAAGATGCTACAAGTAGTAGGAGCAAAAGAGATCATGGTCATCATTCTTGGGTCATTGGTGGGTTGCTTGTGATTGTATCAGTTCTATGTTCCTTACAAGTCGCCAGCAAAGTTGATGTCCCTCCATGGTAAGACATTGTTTCCTTGCGGAAGCTCCCTAAAATGTTGTGCCCCCTGACAGTTGATGGGCTTCTCAAGAGTTCTTATGGGCAAAGTGACGACTACTTTGATATCGACTTCTCAGAGACGACTCCCAGAGGTCCTTATAAACGAACCTGGCTTCTGTACTTCCTTGGTCCATTTCTGCTCAAGTCTGCAGATGTATATGCAGAGGAGCTGTATATCTTTCGTGACAACTTCAGTCCAGAGTCCTGGTCTCTCTTTGTGCAGAAAGTTGATAGAAGCCTCCGTGATTCTAATCTACTAGTATGCGTGTGATTTTTCTAACGTACGTATGCAACACTCATTCCATCGACAGGCTACCGTCCTCCTCAGCACGAGTGTAAGTGTCCTCGCCATCAGCAGTATCGACAACGCTGGTATCGGTGGTACGAGATCCTCGGTACAAATTGCCACCTACACCTCCATTATCCTCAGCGTCGGCAGTATTGCCGCCGGGCTTGCCCTTTTTCAACAGTATCGTGCGAAGGGAGCCGATACACCATTGCGAGCGGTTGGTCTCAAGTCTTACTCCTCTTTGCCACCATTGATTTCTCTGTTCAGGTAGCTTTTCTCAGGAGTATTCTCGACGAAACGTATGGTTTGGAAAGACTTGCTATTGCATGCAGTCTTCCTTATGTTCTACTAATGTGGAGGTATGTCGTTTGATTACATTGCCCACTAATATGTACTAACTCCGCATAGCTTAATCGTGTTTCTGTGTGCATTCTCCATCGAATTCTACAACCAAACGGACAGCAAAGTTCGGATCCCAGTTTCTATTGCTCTTGTGCTAGTCTTTTTCTCATTATTCACCTGCATACACCCGGCAAGCACTGGGAATGCAGGCGCAACAACCGACACAAGAGAGAAAAGGAGAAAAGGTTCTGGCCGGGAATTACCTTTGTGAGGCGACGTCTCTGGTCGACTCCAGCCTCGCGTTTCAGTCTCGATCTATTGTTCTCTCATCATGACTTTTCTTTTCGGTACATCTCCACCACCTGTAAAATCCGTATGCTGCTGGATCAGTCGCCCTTCCCCCTGTTATCTAAACCTTGACAACCATACAGCGTAGTCCCTCTTCCCATGATCCTCCTTCTAGATTATGGAAACCCATCTTGGTGTACAGCGTGCATGCGGCCTCGTTGTTATCATGGACGGCTAATGCCACCATTCTCTCCGTCTCATCGTTGGTCTCCGTGAACTTCGGACCAGTAAAAGCTCTCGCCCACTCGAGTCCACGTTTCATCAACTCCTTTGCAAGACCTTTGCTTCTGTGTTCCGGATGCACCCAGAGCCCGACAAGGAGATATGGCTCCCAATTGGGTCGCCAGCCGGACTGCTCTAGGCGTTCCACGGTACTGGGAAGGAGCTCGGAGGGTGCCAAGACAGTCACTGTAGCCACCCATGAGCTGCTCTCTGGAAACCCTTCTTTCCCCTCCATCTTGAACAATGAAGTAGACGATGCGGAGGCGACGAAAGTTCGCTTGAAAGGAGAACAAAGCCGTTCGCGCCATTTATCATCTGTAAATGCGGCTTCCTGAGTGTAGGTCGAGCCAAAGCAAGCGGCGTCTACTCTGAGGGATCTGAGCCGAAGTGATTTATATGCTGCCACTACAGAGGCGGGAGCGGGGCATGGAAGGGAGAAATAATTGTACATTTCGATTGTAAGGGTTGGTTTGGCGGTGTCGACTCGTTGTCTGTGAGGATTTCATGAAAAAGCGTTCAGCGGGCTTGAGGTTTTGAATATGAACTGCATGAACGAGTCAGATTGGCATGCATTTTATACAGCCGACCATAATTGACGAAAGGCTGTACATTCTGACGAGACACGCGGTACAGCAAACTATTTATGCTGAGTCCCGAGTATCTGCCAGGTATGCACACAGTACGAATCAGTTTCTTCAGCTGGGGAGGAGACGCCATAAATAGGATAGGGTTACCGTGCGTGGAAGAGGGAATGTTTCCCATCAACATACCAGTCAATGCAGCCATCAATGAGCTGCCATCGGGAACACTTTCTGCTTCGTCTATCTCGGATGATGAAGTGGAAGATGCGGGGGCGACTTGAAAGGAGAGGTAAGCCGTGTATGCCATTTATGCATCGGTCCATGTAGCTTCGCAAGTGTAGACGGTCGTCGAGCCAAGCGAATTCTGCTTCAAGTGAGGGAACTGAGCCAAAGTGATTTATATCATATGCTGCCATTACAGAGGGACCCAGCAGCAGGGCATGAAGCTTGAGTCGGGTGCGACAGGTATTAGGATGATTGACTTAGCGACTCGCCCGTAGGTGACCACAATATGTAGGCTCAGGGGTCCTTGTATGTGTACATAAGTATACACCGGCACCACTTGTAGCTATTGACTAACAACGGACAGGGAACAGTAGCCATTCGTGGCAGGTTCCAGGGGTGAAGAACAAGCAAATAGTGGACACTGCTCGATGTCTCTTTGCAATTTGAGACGGCACCTCTGCCTACCTGGCTGACCAGCCAGGGTTGTTGACATGGATGCTCCCGACACCTCCTTCGTAAACACCTTTGAATGTCAATTCCAACGTCGGGTGTACCGGGACAGATTCCATAGCCCATAACGCTACCGCCACCGTGCTAGTACCCGATTAGTCGTAAGCAGCAAGTTTGAACACAGCAAACGTACTTGACACCGTTGTAATTGAGGATGCCCTGATGGACTGGGAAATCATACTGGGGGCTAGGAAGAAGATGCATCGGAAAGTTCTGAAAGGAAGTGATACCACAGAACTCACCCCAGATTTGCAACTCTCTTCCCCATCATCCAGCCGTTGACGAATAAAAGAGCACGGTATGGCTGGGAGGATTGATCGAAGGTAAACGACATAGGAACGTCCAAGTATTCTGGGATGCTAAGGTTAAACGTTGTTATGAAGAAACCGACTCCAGCGGGGGCCGATGGCAGCCCTTGTGAAAGGTCTCTCGCTTTCCAAGAGGAAGTGTCATATCCTGGTAAATGCCATCCCTGGCGTTCACCAAACAAACCACCCTCATTTAGGACACCCCGAACTTTATCGGGAAAACTGTTCAAGCATCGTTAACATCAGTAGGGCACCCAAGATACGGTTCGCACTTTGTATATCCTCCTAATTTGCCCTGCACCTTCCATTCACCAAATTTGCCCGCGTTGAGCATGAAACCGCGAACACCGCGGGGTGATTTTTCTTCATCGACGGCGGTGTCTGTGAACTGTTAGAGCAGGAAGGGAAAATAAACTTCGGGTAATCACTTCCGTTTAAGTTCAATCCCATATTATCCTAGAGCTATGTAAGACCCTTTATGCAATAGTTGCGACCTCGCATACCTGAATCACAGTAATCACATTGTCTTTGCCATACCTCAAGGATCCAGGTGGGAAATAGAACACTTCGTCTGTCTCTGCTATAACATTTCTGTTGCTTGTGGAACTTCATCAAGAATATAAGCTCGCGAGGCCGCAGAAACAGTGTGAAGGCCCCACTTTCCGTATGTTGTTTTCAAGAACACGTCGTTAACCCAGACACTCGCAGCGAAAGCTAAAGGATTATGAAATGGTACCTGTACTTTCAATATCCGGCAGAAACCGACCTGCACCACCGTTGATGGACAAATTGGCGAACTTGCTGTCTTCCGTAGCGTTGAAATGACCCCTCCAAAGGATGATATTTTCACAACTGAAAATCGGAATGAGTAATCTTGTATACATAGAACATGCATAAATCGCATTTACAATTCATAGTCGCAGCCATAAAGAACCCGCCCATCGCCATAGTAGGGTTTAAAGGGGATGTTTGTTGTCGTACGATTCGCAACCGTCCAATTAGCATCAGAGAAAAAGCTTCGAATCTCCGGTAAGCTATCGGCGTATCTCCAATCGGTCAACTGGGGTGGCGAAATTCCTACGACCAAGGATGACGGGGAAATCTGTGCAGAGAATCCACCTATCGAGGTTACAGCAGCAGCGACATTTGCGTCAGCAGAAACGGGTATTCCATTCCATGTCACCATCTTGACAGTATCAGGAGCAACTACTATCAACCTCACGCCCTCGTACAAGTCGCCTTGGAGGGCGAGCGTTGGGCCTGATATAGTGGCATTGCGAACAAGGTACGGTCCGCCAACGAGAATGGACGTATTAGTACCGAATTGCCAGTAACTTGCGAAGTCGCCTCCCCCGCCTGCGGGTATTTCTGGTGACCAAAAGGTGCCCGCGGTAGCGGTGTCACTGTAGAGGACCAACTGCTCGTCCGAATCCCATACAGTGACAAGCCCTTCGATGCCGGTGAGGAATGACACTGTAGTGATATCATTCGAGGTACTCGAGTGGAACCGGGAGCCCTGAGCTTGAATACGTGGTGTCCCTTTGAAGACCAACGCAGCCTCATGCTCTTGGCTTGGATCGCCATAAAGGAACAAAACGTCCCTATTGCCAATGCAACCTGCATAAAACACTTGTGCCGTGGCATAAAGAACCTCGGAGGAGCCAAAAGGATAATCTGTAACAATAACCTTAGACTGTCGACCGGCTAAGGTGATCGCCGATACCACTCTCGGGACTTGGATCATCCCCGAGGATGTCGTAACATTCATCCTGAAGTCAGATGTAACCCTGCAAGTATTTCAACACAGCAATGTCTGAGAATAATTGTCGAGACTCACGTCGATGTTGAATCGTTCTGCCTTGCAATGTAGAACGATGCACTGGTGTCAGGATTGCGAAGTAAAGTAACATGCACAGATGAGTCCGTGGTTACCACAGAGCCAGTAGTGCTGTCTCCAATGCGGTCCGTTTTATAAAACTCGGGAGAGCTTCGCAAAAAGAGTCCCTGTCGTTTAAGTTCGGCATACTTAGTTGTGAGTTCTCGGTTCTCAGCAATGGCACTCCCGTAGTCGTAGGATGCTTTAGAGGGGATTCCTAAGATTGCAGAAGGAGAGTAGGGCGGATCGCTCACTGTATACGCCAGGGAAGGGAAGGGCACCCCAAGACGTCCCGCTGTGAAGGGACGGTAAGCAATGTAGAGGAATGATACATTGGACACACCCATAAAGCATGTAGTAGTTGATTAACTTGGCATTGGAGGCCCACAGGTCGAGGTAGAATACACTTTCGAAGTCAGCCCCTGTGAGCTCTCGACATTGTTCATAACCTAGTTGTACAATGAGTAAAGATTGCACCACTTAACCAACCAGAGCTACCTGGAGCTGTGGGTCCCCAGGCATCAAATGCACCACCTTGGAACTGCACAACATTAGGCTGTCTGAAAGTCACCACGAATAATATCGAAAACGAACTTCCGGAAAATACCAAGGTCGATCAGGGTCAATGCCTAAGAATTGGTTAAACGAGAAACACGAGTAGTTGATGTAGCATACTCTGATGATAACTGTAGTAATTGGCCAATACGGGACTCCACTCCTTTGGGTTCGAACAGTCAAAGCCTTGCGGGTAAGAATCCATCCTAGCAACAGTGAGTACGATGCCATTGGCTTCCGATCATGCATGCAAAATTACCCATAAATATCTACTGCACCCTGGAAGGGTGTTAAATAGGCGGTCACCGCTTGGAATATAATGACATACTGTTCCGTTAATCCAACTCTGGTCCCAAACCGGATCGTTAGCCGTGAGGGGTACTACGATGCCGGAATCATGGTAGACGGCTTCAAGTTCCTCGAAGTAATTAGCATGGGTACTTGGAAACTGGGAGTATTCGTTATCTGTGGTGACAACTTGAAATACAAGTCAACGTCACGAGGAAGTCTACAAACCAATCTGAATCGCTGCAACCGAAATGGCCCCTAAGAACTACAAAAGTGAAATATAATGGTACTCGTACCAATAACGGGGCCACCGTGACTAATTTGATAGGGAACGGTTTCCATTATTATGGCATGAATATAGTCCTGCCATGCCGCTGTCCAGTCGGAAGCGTTCGTCCTGAGTTCACCTGCAACCTGGGATGTAACCCAGTGGGCGAGACCTCCCGCGGATGTTTCAGCGTTTATGTAAGGCCCTGATAACTATGAATAGAGGTTCTTTCTGTAGTATCCATACGCACCGGGTCTAAGGATAATCCAAACCCCAACCTGTTTAGCAATTTCAAACAGAGGCTTCAAGGCGCGATAGTTATTGAAGTCGATAACACCCGGAGACGGATTAATGAGACCCATGTGAGTGTAAACACTGATGGCGTTGAAACCAGCAGCCTTAATCTTCTGCAGAATGTCGAGCCAGAGGTCAGGGACAGGGAGCCGAAATGTATGAAATTCTCCTGAACTGCGCACGTTTCGAAACAAAAGCCTGCAGGAGTAAATTTTGCTCACTGTATGAAGACCCGCTGGCCCCTGATGACTAGACTGTAGTTATCCCATAAGACATCGGTAGTACGTCCATTCCCTGCAAGGTTTGCTGTTGACGTTGGTTCAATTGATAGGGCGTGTTGACGAGAGGATACGGATGTGTTTGGCACGTTCAAAAGAAACGAAGACCACGGCTCCGTCCAAATTCGCATTGCAAGAATGCACAAGACAGTAACAAATATGACTAGTACCTTGGGTACTAGTTTACAACGCGTCTGTTCCCTGGGCACAGCGACAAATGGGAGGAACTTCTCTTCAGAACGTATCGTAGATTTCATGATGCTGTACGTGCAAGCAAGACCAGTGGGTCGTTGGACGCGTGATTCAATCTCAGCACCTGCAATAGGGGAATACAGAGTGCCGTTTTCGCGCCGTTTTCGAGGCCGTTTTCGAGGCCGTTTTCGAATTCGTTTTCGCAGCTGAGTTTCAAGTCTCAATCGCACGTGACTACCATATAAGGCATAGGGTATTATCTAATGTGAAAGGTTTGGTCGGAGCGTGAATAGTCAGGAAGCAAACCTTCGAGTAGTATTGACTACCAAATGGTATAACATAGTTCACTACAAAAAAATGCTGATTAAAAAAAAGGATGTAAGATTAGTCTATACTATCAGAATGACATGAATGAGGAGGTATGATGAAGCAAAAAAAAAATGTACAGAAGGGGACTTGAACCAACAACTGAGATAAAAAGAAGGGTTGTCAACCATTAGGCTACAAAACCATTATTAGGTTCAGCAACAACACAAATATGACCGAATGTAGTCAACTACTCATATTTGCATTGTTGCTTAAACTAGTCATGGCTTTAGTAGCCTGATGGTTGACATGCCTCTTTTTTTATCTCAGTTGTTGGTTCAAGTCCCCCTCTGTACATTTTTTTTTTGCTTCATCATACCTCCTCATTCATGTCATTCTGATAGTATAGACTAATCTTACATCCTTTTTTTTAATCAGCATTTTTTTGTAGTGAACTATGTTATACCATTTGGTAGTCAATACTACTCGAAGGTTTGCTTCCTGACTATTCACGCTCCGACCAAACCTTTCACATTAGATAATACCCTATGCCTTATATGGTAGTCACGTGCGACTGAGACTTGAAACTCAGCTGCGAAAACGAATTCGAAAACGGCCTCGAAAACGGCTCGAAAACGGCGCGAAAACGGCACTCTGTATTCCCCTAATGATATGGAATGAACTACAGCCGACTACGCTAATACCTACTCGCTTGAACCGCGATAGTCACATGATCGATTCAAAAGGATTCAACAACTTCTGGCAATCCGACCAAACCTGCAGGGGTCCCACAGACCTGCAAAATTTTAATTAATTAATTTGTGCACAGTGCAAGGAGAAAATCTAAGCAAGGGTCCATAGTAGTATTAGCAATGGTGTCGTAGTATA
>Ga0307518_10000106_pt1 | contig 59101 bp, 60 predicted proteins | sample 25_EM_MG_FD_203889 | JGI IMG/M metagenome (GOLD analysis project Ga0307518, IMG submission 203889) | Populus trichocarpa ectomycorrhiza microbial communities from riparian zone in the Pacific Northwest, United States - 25_EM | ecosystem: Host-associated > Plants > Roots > Unclassified | place...
CAGGAGTGGAGTATACACTAGTTAGATTGCTTCCTGGGGTACCAGGTAAGCCTTTTACAGTCGGGGTATCACTATTGCGTACGGCAGTTAATTCGCCAGCTATGATAGCCTCCGAGGACCTTTGTCCATCGGGATACTCCGATGAGATATTTCTCAAGTCGGGTAAGACATCGGACACGTGACCGGGCGCCGAGTCGTTCGCCTTAACGACGTCGCTGTATAGACGACTCGTGTCAGCAAGGGTATCTTTTCCTTCGGCCACAGCCTCAGGACTGGGAGGGGCTGACCTCGCGCGTGCATGGACCGTGCGGCGCAGGTTATAACGGGTATTAGAAGTTCGTTCAGACATAGTGTGTGCTTACTCGGTTTTCCAGGCGGTCGATCAATCCGTGGGTCTGCGAGTAGGCTTGGGTGTAGAGAGTAGAGTGAAGATGGAGAGTTGCCTAATAGTAGGTGAAAAATATGTAACGACAATAGAGGTAGCTAATCTCTAACGCGGTCACACTAGAATCTTCTCAAGCTGAAACAATCACCTAGCAATGGTAACTGGTATTCAGGAAAAGACTGAAACTACGACAAACGAATGGTATCGACTTTATACCCTACAGCCCAGGGGCAGGCGAAGATAGTGGTGTGGGAAGGGAAACTAAAAGTAATAAGAGAACGACAAGAGCTTGTCAATCAATGTCAAAGAGTAGTAACACGAATTGGATAATCGGAACTGGGTATCCGCTGAATAAGCATGAGATCCTTACAGCCACTTCCATTACCAACTGTGGCTGGCAACGAACTTGGATCCAGCGGGCCCACTGTTGGTGCAAGTGTGCGAGACAGATCAATGTGAGAGTCACAGGTCCTTCCGTTGTGGTCATTCGGGCCACTATGTAGTTGTCTTCACTAGATGACGATGACGCAGTTTGCTCGTCCGGAACGACAAAGAAATCTTCCGCGGAATTCGACTGCAGTTCTGTTTACAGGAATCCAACGCGCTCCGTGAGTCCTCCAGTGGGCTGCTTCGTTTACTTACACTGACTTGTATATAAAGAACTATGCTTGCCAGGCCTAGATTCCTAGGGGGCAAGAATGGATCGTATTAAATGGGTGGTTGTGGTTGGGGTGTTGTGTCATACTAAATCGTAGTATTAGATATTTGTAACTGTGGGATATGTCGCTCGTGTTAAACAAGGTGGTGGCCGTCTCCGACGGCGCTGTTCTGGTACCTTAGTCCCGACGTTATAGGGCACAGCCCCTAGTTATATCGGACATTGAAGTCGGAGGCAAAATATTGGTAAAGTTCTGTCTCGGTGGTGAGACGATTTGTTTCAAAAATTTGACCCCGACTTCAAAGTCCGCACCACCTAGAAACTGGCACCGAGATTAGCCGGACATGCGCATTGTGCAGGAGCTCATCTTCGGGCTCGTCGGCGTTGTGATTAAGTTTAAGGACGTGTTTTGCCTCAGGCCAACATTGCAACTCTATCTATGGTCTCGCCGCGGCGGTATTTACTAAGGATCTGAACCGCACGGTAGGCATCTGGTAGCATACACGAATTTCTTCGGCAGAAGCTTAAATCTTGCCAGCACATAGGCCTTTGATGGACAAGTAACACCGAACGATTCTGTGCCCTTACACATGAGCATGGCAACGTTCCACACAGCCTTGTAATCGCGAGGTTTTCAACCACGCTAAATAAGATGGCCGCTCGCGTGCCAATCAACAGACACTTTGCTGACATAATCACTACAGGGCGACTGCTTCTGCGAACTCGACTCTTTGACCACTTGGTCTCTTCCGCCCACTACTATTGTACCGTCTTGGATAGGTAGGTAACTAAGGGCACATTGCTTCAATTATGTACATAAATGTTTTGCAGACTCTCGTATGCCCCTGTGGCAACGTGACCGTGATGGCAACCGACCTGGCAGCTAGCAAATATTGCTACACGCCGCGCAGGAATTAGCATCATACTGGGCTCTGCTACGTCATCGTTGACGGCATTGCACAATAGGGGCTGTACCGAGGGAGTGGTTGTTCTGCGGAAATTAAATTGGTAGGTACCTGCCTTCCGGACGATGGAATCGGGTTGTTGTACATAGCCTTCTTCACGCTGATATCTTCCTCTTCCACGCCTTGAATTTGTTTGCATCACCATTCCCAAAGGATGCCCACCGCCTTCACCTACGAGTTTGATACTCCTGTTTACAAAGGAAAGGTGTCCTTCGACACTGGCCTTTTCATCAATGGCCAATTCGTTGACGGCTCAGACAGGACTACCATGGGGTGTGCAATACATCAATCACACACTTCGTCCCGACGCTAACCACTCATATCGATATCAATCGATAGTGTGGTCAACCCAAGTATGTCTTATTCCCCCATCGATACAGAATCGGCTGCGCAAGCTCACCATTCGACACCTTGATTTCCTCGGGGGCACCATGCAGCCAATGGCAAGGTGATCACATCTGTCTCAGAAGGAACCCCACAAGACGTCGACCTAGCTGTCGATGCGGCGCAGAAAGCCTTTGAAACTACGTATGGCCTCAACTGCCCTGGTTCACAGAGGAGCATCCTTATCGGAAAGCTGGCATCCCTCATGGAGAAGCATGCTGATGAACTTGCTGCAATCGAAGCGTTAGACAATGGTATGTGGATTCTCATCGGATGCAATTTGGTACATATTCGGTGCAATGGTCACTTCTTTACCGCAGGAAAGGCTTTCAATATGGCACGCAATATCGATGTCGCGGGCTCGATCGAGTGTCTCCGCTACTATGCTGGCTGGGCAGATAAGATTTCTGGTAATGTCCTTGAGGTGGATTCTCTGTCTGTCACTATCATAGTATATTTGGTCTGATTCAGTGTTAGACAACGGAAAAAAAGCTCACCTACACCCGCCATGAACCCATCGGTGTTGTGGTAAGTGCCGTATACTTTGCGATCTTGTCGTTTAAGCATTTTTTGCAGGGACAAATTATCCCCTGGAATTTCCCCCGTACGTCAAATTGTATCAATCAAGTCATTACTACCAGCTGATTCTGATATAGTTATGATGATCGTCTGGAAGATCGCACCTGCCCTTGCTACAGGAAACACAATAGTTCTGAAGACTTCCGAGTTTACACCACTTTCGGCACTCAGGGTGTGCCAATTCATTCAAGAGGCAGGCTTCCCCCCTGGCGTTGTAAACGTCGTCACTGGGTACGGAAATACGGTTGGAAATGCTATTACAACGCATATGAAGATACACAAAGTCGCGTTCACTGGTAGCACGTTGGTCGGACGAAAGGTCATGGAAGCGGCCGCGAAGAGCAATTTGAAAAATGTCACGCTCGAACTCGGTGGAAAGAGTCCGAATATCATCTTCGACGACGCTGACCTTGATCAAGCTCTGAACTGGGCCTCATTTGGCCTTTTGTAGGTTCCACAGCTCTCCCAGGTCTGTAGTATTATGTGACATGATGTTCGGCCCAATAGCTTCAACCACGGGCAATGCTGCTGTGCGGGGACTCGCATCTTTGTCCAGGAGGGAATCTATGACGAATTCCTGAAGCGTTTCATAGCAAAGTCGCAGGCAGTCAAGGTTGGAGATCCCTTTGCTGCCGACACATTCCAGGGACCACAAGTTTCTGAAATTCAATACAATGTGGGACCTTCTCTTCTCATTGTCCGACTTGCTGATGCGATGTGTGGCAGCGCATCATGGGATACATTGAAGCCGGAAAGAAGGATGGCGCCACAGTGCATATTGGTGGCGAACGACATGGTAACGAGGGATACTTCGTCCAACCAACTGTCTTCTCCAATACCACGCCGGACATGCGCATTGTGCAGGAGGAGATCTTCGGGCCTGTTGGCGTAGTGATTAAGTTTAGGGATGAGGAGGATGTTTTGCATCAGGCCAACAACACTGTCTATGGTCTCGCTGCGGCAGTATTCACCAAGGACCTGGACCGCGCGCTCACAATGGCGCACAAGCTCAAATCGGGTACAGTCTGGGTCAACTGCTACAACGTGCTCAACCCCAATGTACCATTCGGTGGATTTAAGCAAAGTGGGATCGGGCGAGAGCTAGGACAGCATGCGCTGGATAAGTAAGTTCCATTTTTTTCCCTTTTTTGTGACCCATCTAATCATTGCTTGCAGCTACACCGAGGTCAAAGCCGTTCATGTAAACCTCGGACTCGAGATGTAAATTCTCGACCTTTTGTCAGTCATTGAAAGAGAAAATGGGACGAGGTGTGAGGCTTATCCACCAAGATAGTTCATTGTCTATAAGCTATCGTCTGCACGTTTGTAAATCTTGTGCTGAAGTATCTTACGTTGAAATGCATGGGTAAATGTCGTGCAGAGTGCCGCTGCCACATCCAACTTACCAAGTTCCATTTTTTCCCGTTTTCCTACCTGTCCGATCTTTAACACCTATACCGAGGTCAAAGTTGTTCATGTCCAGTCACTCATCTGAAGGGAGAAAAAGTTACCGAGATAACAACAATCACTGCCTACCGTCTTCGTATGCATTATCTTATACTGAAGCAATATTAAATGTCAGATATACAAGCAATGGAATTTGTGAGAACTTCCATCCGTTCTCCCCATGATTGTACAACTTCTAAAGCAATATTGCTTGCTGAAGCCTCGAAGTAGCAGAATGGTGTGCTTCAGTATTGGATGTTAGCAGATTAAAGCCTCGGTTTTACATCCAACTTTGATCTAACAGAAACCACTTTCTGTCGCAGCGGTTGAAAGTGGGCTTGCCCATGGCCTTTCGCCTTCGTCACTCGAACAGATTCAGGGATGTCCTGGGGTGGTTAGTGATGAACACGTAACCACAAAACTTATTTGTAAGGACAAGCTGGCACGAACCCTCATACGGACTCACCGCTGTCTGAAGCATGGCAGCATTCCACGTCGCCGTGTAATCGAGGTTGTCAGCCACGCTAAAGAAGATGGGGGAAGTTAGCTATGTATCATCGCATATAAATGATGCTCGTGACCATAAGCAGTCGACGAAGCAGTGTAGATCACAGCATGCATGATATGTCAACGACAAAAATATATCACCTGTGATCCCTCGCGTGGTTCAGCAGGCGCTTTGCCGACATAACTGCCACAGGACTCTTCCGAGCGACTTCTTCTGCGAGTTCGAGGGCTTCCTTGACCACTTGGTCTCTTCCACCCTCCACTACGCGGGAGACCAACCCAAGCTTGAGTGCTTCCTCTGCAGAAAATGGACGTGCTGTGTATGTCAATTCTGCGGCAAGGGACGCGTTGGAGGCGACATGGGGAAGTCGAGCGAGAGTACCGATGTCCGGCGCTAGACCGACGTCCACTTCCTACAATCAGTTTACGATGGTTGTGCAGTGTTGGACAGATAAGGTAGATTTCGAGTCAGATACCAATTATCGGCTGTTTCATGACGACCTCAAAGAACTACGAACCTTTATGGAGAATCGCGCGTCTGATGCGGCATACCTAATATCGCATGCTGTAATGATATCCACCGCTAAACCATATGCTATACCATGGATAGCTGCAATGACTGGGGCAGGACACCGCTCTGGGGCGGAAATAGCAGCCTGGAAAGAGAGTAAGTGTTCGCGGAGTGCCAAGGCCGTTCTGGCAGGATCATTAGAAGAAGAGCTGGTGTGCATGAGCAGGCCATCAACTGTGCAATGACGCATAGAAGTAAGTCGGGCATTACAGGATGTAAAGGAAATGGAGCTGGGCATGGTCAAACTTACAGTCGATACCTGCAGAAAATATCTTTGGAAGCGCAGAGGACAGAACAACAACCCGGACGTCTCCGAACCACTCGTGCATATTATCTAAAACGGCAGCATATTCTTTCCAGAACCTATCGCAAAGACCAGGTGTGAGGAGACCCACACGACGTACTGGCTATGTTCTGCTTACTCGACATTGAACGCATTCACGGGTGCTCTTTGTTCCGGCTAGACAGTCCAGAGCTGCACATCAAAGGGAATGAAACCCACCTTGCCATCTGGACATGAGCAACGAACGGTTTTGGTTTGGTTACCGTGAGGTAAACCAAGTTCATTGTGGAAGTAATCTTCACTGGCACTATCATTCAGTCGAATGAAACTGGTCTGGTCTTCTCGGCTGTTGACGTCGAGCCTCGACTCGATTAGCTGCTTATGTAAATCACCACATCCAATGAATCGATCTTAGTCTGTTAAATGTTTTACATTTGTCGTGTCCTGACAAGTATTTATATCTACTTGCATCTGAGCTATCGCCGCTTACTACCCTTGGCGAAGCGAGAGCGTTGGGGACCTCATTTCTATCCCTGTCGGTTGTCGAGGGTAGTGCAACGGTAGCCCCATGCCATCTATATGGTATTGTTCACCAACCAACTCTTTTGCCGCCATCATCAACCGATCCAACCGAGTTACAATCGCGAATGCTGTGGAGATGCCCACACAGAATGTCCTATGGACCGAATTATTCAGGTTGGGTTAGAGGGCATCTGCACATTGTGGCTCACAAGTATTGCAAGCTCTCCAGAGTTTCAATAGTCAATGTTTTTGGGAGTCCAAGGTCATCCTCCGATTCTTGATGAATGACACCGAAGCCATGATGTCTTTCTATAAAACGGTTGAGAAGAGGGCACGGAGTTACTTGCGGTAGTGGATTCCCAGTTTTTAGAGTGGTCGAGATAAGACCTAAGGGATGTTTGTGAGAGGCTGGAAAGGGAGTTTTAGAGATGCATTCACTGATCACGGCTAGTACGTCTCCTTCGAAATCCGGATCTAGCAAGCGCGTACGCTTCAAAAATGCCCGTACCCATGTAGGTTCCAATTCTTCGACTACAGAAAGGAGGTGGGATAACAGATATGTAAGTTGTCTGTTGCATTTATCAGACATCGTGCATTCAACGGGCAAGCATGATAAATATTTACAGTTGAATATCAAGTATCTTTTGATACCTCTCAGCTGGCCATCTTCCTCGCAGGGAGAACTGTCACATACATCAGCTTGATGGAAATGTACTCCCATTCCTAGCTCACCTCATAGGTTACATTCTCCTTCACCATTAAGGACCGCTTCAGCTTTCGACGAATAGCAAGGAGACTTTGGACAATCAGAGCTGGCTCATCTGATTTTCGATTGCTAGCAAATGAGACAGTAGCACAGTGTATTGTGCCAAGCTGCGCTACAGTTGTAGCGAGAACTCTCCGCTGGTATGATCGAATGGTTGTGCTAGGAGGCAGAAACGAAAATATACTGAACATGCATCAACATTGTAATCTGGAATGTGGTAAGAGCTCGTACCCTGCGGCGAGAACGCCGATAGCTACAAGCACGAATCGCCTCTGATATGGGGGTATCAGAGGGGAAAGGGAAAAAAACGCAATACGCTTACCCATGCAACGTCAAAACCCCACCCGGGAGAGGATGGACTGACCAGGTGTGTATCTTGGTATGAATAACCCACCACCTTAAGCCACGGTTAGCCCAACTTCCATACTGAATTCATGGTAGCTGTTGCTTACCAAGCCGGCGGTAACGAATAGAATTATACTCATCATGGGCGGTACGGGCCAATAAAGGCGAACAAAGAAGAAAATAGGGAAGCAGACGAAACCAACAGCGGTAAGACCATACGGATTTCCTTGACCAGATCCGGTTGAAATGTACCTGACTGAGATGTTACATTATGTCAGGTGTTGGGTGGAGGGATTTGGCAGACCACATAACAGTGCCTATTATTCCGCCAACGAATGTGCTAAAGACACGAGCGACGATGGAAAAGACTGTATCGCCGCGGAAACGAGCGAGGGTAGATTGAGCCATAAATCTAGAAAACCGATGAGCCCTTGACCCATTATGTGCACAACTTCCTCACATTGCCCATACAAGCTTGTTTCCTGTTAACAGAGTCAGAAGGACAGGATAATTCCGTATAATTCCACATACCATAGGCGAATCCCACAGATGATTTCAGGAGAATGGGCAATGTCAATATCACTAAAGGCAGGGTAGTCCAGAATGCACGTAACCGAGGAAACCGCTGACCTGTCAGAACCCCCGCCTTGATTGCAAATAGAGCATTCCCATAACTCAAACTAGCAACCATGCGATATAGGCGATCTACGATTACTTCGACCACGTTTCGGGGAGGAAGTGCATCCGGATCTCTGCGAACCGCTTGTCCAAGGTCACGCACAACGGTGCTATCTATGCCCGGGATCACCTCTGGAGGGCATCATTCAGTATGGCCGACCTGAACACGACGTGGACAGACCAGGATTTTCATCATCACCCCCAACATCATCTGAGAATTCCCATGTTGACCAAAACGCCAGCTTTGCGAGCTTCAGCGATGGAAACCAGAGCTTCGGACGTTTTCTCTCGGTCTCTAGACGTATGATTTCCTCAAGCTAATAATAGCGAATGAATTCTTTGGCCATCGCTTCGTACCACTACTTACCAGTGCTTGCAAGGTGTCCGAAAAGCGCATCAAGTGGTATTGATAGACGTAGCAATGAAACAAATATCTGTGCGGAGGAACATCCTCATATGTGGGCCCATCGCTGGGTGAACCGAACATTGCTCGATAGGGTTCAAGAACGGATAATCTGGCGATGGTCAGAATTAAATAGGTAATAGCTAGAACATTATTACCTCTTTTTGGTGGTGAACTCGTCCAGCTCTCGTACAAGTCTACACAGGAGTTCCTGGTACTTTTGGATGCGATCTTTGCGAATTCGGTCTTTCTCCTCAGTGCTCATCCAAAATTTAAAGCGATGTTCTCGAATGTGCAGAAGCCAGTCGAATGACTCACAAAGCACGGTCTCGCAGACGAGAAGTAAATCTTGACAGCTCGCACTCAAAAGTTCTGTGGCCCTTGCCGTATATCTTTCAGAATATGGATGGGAGAGGCGAGTAGCCTCCAGGTCAAAGAATCGGTGTGACTCAAATACTCCAACAGCGGACTCCTTTCTGTGGTGTCGTGAATGAGGGAGATGGAGAAGAGAGCTGTGAAGGATGTTGTGGTGATTATGATGAACATATTGAGAACTGTGCTTGTGGTGGTGAAGACGATGGAGGCGATGTGACGACGAGCTACGCGACGGAGAAGAAGACTTGTGATGTCGACGGTGCTTTGGGACGTCTGGGGAAGACGCCCTTGACGGGGTGGGTGTAAGTATTGTGGGTGTTCCAGCAGGTGTGCCCGGAAAACGTTCCCTCGTTGGGTCGATGAGAGTATAGTAGACGCTCATACCATTTGCCCTAACCGCCATGCGCCTCGCGAGTTGATGGATCTCGTTATATTCTGTCGGGGGTATACGACTGTATATAATGTCGAGCCTTAGCAGACGATGAACAGTCGTCAAGTGAACCAATTCCCCTTCAGCCTTATTGACAGCAGCCGTAATCGGGGTTGCCGAAAAGTTGGGGCATGTAACATCTGCAGAAAGGTGTTCACGGTGTTGCTTGATAGCATCTGCTAGGCATAAAAGCACGTTTCCCAGCCGGGTGGTGAATAGAGTCGAAACCGATAACGGGAAAACAAGGGCCGACACCGATAAAGCGACCGCTGAATGGAAAACAAGTGGAAGCATAGTGGCTAGTATGATCTATGATCTCATAAGAAAAGAAGGATAACATTGTTGGCCTACTCACTTTGTAAAAAGGATACGGAAAGAGAACCCCGGTAGTAAAAGCGATATCTAACGCACGTTGTGCTGTTACTGAGAGAATAAGGCGGTAAGGACTTACCCATCGCAAGGCATCCGATAATACATGCAAAGAGAAATGGTCCTGGTCCTTGGCGAGCCCTGATGTACATATAGAACGCACTCCCGAAGAACATGAAGATGGCTATTATGACGCTAGGCTGTGAGATGTCAGTGGATCTACACTGAACAAATAGATGCCCCATACCGCGGCTTCTAGGTATTCACCAGTTGCAACACTTGCAGTGGTGACATTGGATACATGTACGGTGCGGGAAAGATCTGCTAATTTGAGGCCTAGACAGACCCATCTGCATAAAAATCATGTGAGGCATCTGCTTGATGATGCAACACTACACTCACGCCGAACCCAGGCCTACAAAGAGGAGGATCATAAACTCGCGCTCAACTACAGCCATAAAGGGGTCGCATGGCGGAGAAAAAAACGAAGCTAAACCTAGGTAATTAACGTACAGAGAGAAAAATGGAGTTGTTCATTACCGATGACTATGAGAAATGCAGCCTGTGGAATCCAGTTGGTAAGCTGACAACTTCCAACGCATAACAACTGATCTACCTGGCCCATCACATTTCCTGTTGTGGGAATAACAAAGATCACAAGCGAAATCCATGCCGCCAAGGCACCTCGTAGAGCTGGTTTCCACTTTGACCAGGACCAGTTTGCAGATATCCACTGTAACTTCTGCGGAAGTTTGAGTGAAAATGACAGTTGCGCTTTACTTGAGTCGCGGGTGGGCAACTCCGAGCCGTCAGAAGTCTTTTCCTTCGCACTCCCAACCCTGACTGATTCGCCTGGTGAGGGCTCCGTGAACGTTGATGTATTAAGCTCTGTTCCATTGGCAAAAACACCACAATCATTTTGTGGTGCGGTTGACTGTATCCTGACGTGGAGGTTCGGCTTGCTGTTCCTTTGGTTAAGGTTTTCCGCATCGCCCGCCATGACTTGATGTACGTCCTTTCGGCGGGTCCTGAGTGTCACTTACTTAAAAGCACGGACTATTAAATTTTCGGATCGTCCTAATACAGCCTAATACCTAATCAGAGTCACGTGCAGATGACTCTACCGTAAAGCGTTATTATCTAAAACTTCAGTCTTTGCTTCACGGCGGGATGGCACCCGTGTCGACCAGACGACACAATCATAATGGACTGAAGAGTACACAAGTTAGGAGCGCCGGAGGAGTTCTGGTATCTTTGGAATCCACCACTCAAGTCCCAGCTCCACCCACACAGTTGCGTAAACGTCGGACGGCTCTCTCCCCAGTTCATTTGCTCGAGCTCAAGGCGATATGGAAGGAGGACAAACGGGTTCCGTCTATCGCATCCAGGCGGGCTTGGGCGGTCTCTCGAAACTCTAATCTAACTTCCGTTGTAAATTGGTTTTCTCGGAAAATACGTGCAGCAAAGCTGGCGGGAGAACCGATCCCCCAAGGATCATATGAACTGCCACTGGAGTCATACATCGTTCATCTGTCCCCTCTCCCAGTAATCCGAGAACTCGATTTCGGCTTATCTTCCGATGACACAAGGCCAAGTCTTGGTCTTGGTGATAACAATCTTCCAGAGTATTTCGACTCATCCTCCAGCTTACTTGCTGATCAAAACCATGGTTTATCGCATTCTCTCTTTGCTGGGCGGTCGGAGGAAGGCGCATATATGCGTCAACCATCGAGTATACCTGCTTTCGACACCAATCTTTTTAGGTAGGAAGCGCATACCATGGCTAAATTTACTCACCCAGGCTCCAGTCCAGCATCAGCCCTTCTGGACTGCGATGCCCGGAAAGCTCGTCGGGAGATAGGGGAAACTCTTTCAGAGCTCTCTTGCACAGTTACGTCACACCCTGCTTGCAACCAGGGCTGGGCAGACCCCAGTTTCGCTTGTTCACTCTGCTCTACAGAAGGTGAAGCCTGAGTCTCAACAGGCAAGATATGACTTGCATATATCGTTCATACTGATAAAAATGTCGCGAGGCTCTTTAGGCTCATGGGAGTTCATCGAAACCAATTCTAATCCAATCCCCAGTTGCCGGGTTACCCCACCAATTCTTTCTCTTCACGACGGTACATCTGATCTTTCCGCGGAGATTCCAGCCATTCCACTTCCATCTCATTTGCGATCCGGTTCTGTTTGCCACTCTTCGATTGACTATATCCAGGGAAACGACTGGAGAAGCCTGGAAGATGAACTAGCGTCCCTTGTGAAGGAAGGCAGGCTTGATTTCTCGTTTCTCTCAGAATTAGACCTTCCAGTTGTCGACGATCGTTCCTTCTTTTGATGAGTATGTATGACCTGTACTCCTCTGTTTCGATTCCACGTATATCCAGTACGCATGCCGATGTTTTCGTCTGTTGTTTGAATACAAGTTGAGTTTCATGGACACGGTAACAGTCCAGCATTGGGAGGCTCAACCGCATTTACAAATCGTGACCTCCCTGCAGCCTCCTTGTAAGTGTCGTGTTTGTAGGGATTGGTGGTATATCGACGGGGCTATCGATACTGTAATACTACGGGCTGGACTCATCTACTATACACTCTGGACTTTCCCAATCAATCTCCTGCTTCAGCACCGCTTGTAAGATGAGTTCGGTAGAATATATTTTGTATCCTTCCTGGGCAAGCGGGCGCCATATTGCTACGTCTTCCGGACAAGAAATAACAAAGCGATTGTCTTTCGCCTTGAGAATGCGAACAGTGGGAGTAGCGACCTGTACCTGTATTGCAAGAAATGTCACACCAAGTCATGGGGCGTGACATCGAAACCCACCTGTCCCCCAGCGCTGTGGACAACAGCCTTGAGTAGCCTGCTATCGATGGGTACCTTGGGCGTTAGATAAAACAATTTTTGTTTGAACAACTGAGAGCCACGATCCTTCTGCTTGGACCGTTCAAGAGCTTCTGCGAAATTGAATTTCCATTTCTTCTCAGCAGCAGGATCTGAGAGCAGATAATCTTGTTCAGCTACACGGAAATGTCATCATACTTCTACCACGAATACAGCAATTGAACATACGTAGAAGTTTTCCACTTTTAATGGATTCGTTTGCCCACTCTTCCCTTAAAATGTACGGAGAGACCGACATCGCGCACAGAAACTTCTCCGTGCGGACAATGCCCTTGGTGACGAGGTGGGTACAATCGGTCGGTTTGGAGGTCATCCTTACACCCAATTTTGCAAGGCGCTACAAAAGAGCTTAAATGCCAGTCACTTTAGCGAGTTAGTAAATAGTAAACCTTGATAGCCTCGTCTGAAATCGTGATGCCAGTAGACATTAGTCGGACGACTTTGGTCTCCGAAGGAAGCGCTCGAAAAGGTTCCCGATCCCTGTATACTCGTCAGCATTTCCATTGTGCGCCAGGCCCTGACTCACGTGTCATGCATACTCTGTGATCTTGCCTTCGACTCCTGAGACCTGCTGTTACCTTCCGTCCTACGCTCGTCCCTGTCACCATAGTCGTCTTGATGACGAACAGCCTTTGCGGCGTTGCGATTTTCTTTTGGGACGGCAATGGCTAGCTCTACTTCTGCTTCCTCGTCCCCTTCCCGTTGTTTGGTCTTTCTCGCTTTGCCCTTCGTACCTTCGTCATCAACCTTTCTTCTCTTCCCTCGCACTCTATCTTCCTCATCCTCATCTCGCAAGGACAACATAGAATCGTCACCTGCAGTCCTTCTCCGCTTTTCGACCTTCCTCTCTTTTTCATAATTAACGACATCGGGCATAACCTCTTCTCTCAGTTTCACAGTAGCCTTCTTCGCTGCGCTTCGTCTGGGTCCACTTCGAACTGGAGCGGCAGGGGAGTCAACAATCATCGATATGTCATCTCCGGTATCAAATCTGGATCCTTCAGGTTGACGGGTCTTGGGATTGGAGGTGGAGGGTCTCCGGTTCTTGGCTTTTATGCGCGTAGATGCATCAATCAGAGTTGGTTTTCCTCCCTTGGCTGCAGATGTGGAGGCCTCTGCAAGGACAGCCCGCATCGAGGGCTTTGGCATCAGTAACTCCGGCTGATTTCTGCTGGTTTGGGAGGGACGTGGATCCTCCGCATCAGTGCCTTGATCTTCAGGTGCAGGATTCTTCTTACTACCCCCAGGAGTGAAGTACTCCTTCGGCAAGGATGGTACGAGCACAGACACCGTCCTTTTGGGGGTGCTGATGGCCTTAGTAGGAGAGGCAGGGGAAGGAGATCGTGTTGGTGACCGACGTGCTATGTGTTTTGTGGTAGACTTGGAAGTGCTCGTTTGGGCCCTCGACTGGGACGTAGTCGGCTCATTTCTTGCAGGCTGGTCTTTGCCCTTGTTTGGCCGCGTGTATAAGTCCGCATCTGAATTTTCATCTTCTTCCACTTCTCCTCTTTTGGAAGTAGACCTAGGCTTCGGTTTCATACCGGACTTGACCGGCGTTACGGTCGGCGCTCCGCCACGGCGTGCAGGTCGAGCGGGTTCCGAATCCGAGTCCGAGGATGCATACAGATGAATCGGTTTTCTCTCTGATCCCAGAGTCTTAACTTGAGAATGGCTCAAGTCTCTCTTGCCTTTCTTCGACGGCGGCTCGTCGACTTCGCTGCGAGTTGACCTTGCCCTGGAAGTGACTGAGTTTCTCCGAACAAGTTTGGGGCGTTGTACCTCAGGCTCTGAAACCAGATTTGGAGTCCGCGGTCTCGATTTTGTTGAGGGAACAATAGAGTTAGGTTTTGCTATTGATCTGCTTTTCGACCGCCTAACGCTTTCTTCACCGATCCCAGAGACTAGTTCTTCGCCAGGCGAGTGTTGCAAAGCAGCCTTTCCTTTGGATTTAGAACTTACTTTGGGTTCAATACCAGATCTCAGGTATCGCGAGTTTGGCTTCGTTGGTAGTTCTTCCTCTACATTCATCCTATCGTTGTCCGCGTATTCCCCGCCCAACCCCCCAGAATCCATCAGCACTCCATCTTCGTCGTCATGATATGTCACGACTGCTTCCACTTCTCTGATGCTTGTAGATGTCCCTACAAGGGGTCCATGGGAGGAGGGAGGTTGTTTCACATTAGATGCGGAAGATTTAGGTTTAGCAGTTGGAGAAGCATTCGACGAAACTGTTCGTAACTTGCTCTTCGTCAGCCAAGGGCCCTCCTCCGCCTCATCTCCGGGTATCTCGACGACCTTGTCCACATAAACATCCTGGGAGATCTGCTCTATTCCCGACAGCGATCCACGTGCACGTTTGGCGGACCTCGAGAGTGATCTTGCGATGGGTTTTATGGGACTCTGACGACCCTTCTCCAACTTTCTCCCTCTGTCCTTGTCAGCCGTACGGTTTGGGGTTCCACTTTCACACGAAATCCTACTTGGGATTGACCTGCTTGGATGAAGGCCTTCGGACTGGTTTTTATTAGCTTCGGGGTCGCGCTCATACTTAGCATCACGTTTTTCCTCAGTCTCCACGTCTATGGCGCCTACACCACGCCCACCTGGGACAACACCAGCACCCAGTGTGACACTGCTCCCATTCGCTGGACCTAGACAAGTAAATCAGCATGCTGGTCGCCTCAAACTGATATTATAGCAACCCTCTGAGCATTACTTACCACCTCCATTATTATCTCCGGTCATCAGTAACTTCCCGAAATCAATGCCCGGTGGGAACACGATATAACGTTCGAGGCCGACAGTGAGGGCTCTATACAAGGTATGGTTTTGGTACGCACGTGATGTCACACGGAAAAGGTGGTTAAATGAAGATTGTATGTCGATGCGCAACACTCACCGCCACTCGACAAAACAATCCTCAACCCACGTATGGTTTACTATGGGGATTGACCAGGCAAGGGCACGCTTAGTCTTTGGAGAATGCTGGCTGGAAAGGTATCATAAACACAGGATATGAGAAGAGAGGTCTGGATATGCGGGTGTATCGACCACTCACAATCCTGCAACCAAGACCTTGTTCTCCACGCTCAAGCTCGGGGTGAACTTTCCACCCATCAATGTTATTAGGCGCTTAAGATAGTCTCGTGCAGCGCCAGTATAGTTCGTAATGGATATTTCCTATTGCTTGTGTGTCAGCGGTAGCTCGGCGTGCCCTCCATGGGTTCGCTTACAAAACCAGCCAATCCCGGAACCCCACCCCTCGGAACGGGATACCATAGTAAGGAATCCAACGGAGAATGGAGAGTTCCGCTAGATTCGACACTAAACAACCAGGTAAGAGTACCTATTAAAATGGTGGAGGAGCGGGCGGCCTGCAAATAGAGAAAAAATGAGCATGCGGTTGGGTGGCAGGGGCTGATATGCAGATACTGTCTGCAAGTACCTTAAAATATGCTTTCCCACTTCTCCATCTCGTTACAAATACATCACACGCACCAACCGCCCTCTCCTCCGCCACCTCATCTTCGTCGTCGTCCACGTTATCTTCCTTGACTACGACCCCACCTGATCTTCTGATTCCAGCCTCGACAGCATCTCGTTGACTGTTGCTCAGTTCCAAAGACCGGGACAAAAAAATCTTTTTTCCTTCCCAAACTTGCTCCTTCTCACCGACATTTGAAACGTTTGGGTCATCTCCTTCTGTGCCATTTGTCCTTGTTTGCCTCCGCTTCTCATCAGTATCATTAATTCCATCTTGCACCTTGTGGCCGGGGCGCAGCACAATTGGGTCTGGCCACAAGTACGGAGCTTCCGGTAGCCGGCGTCCAAGGCGAACTGAGTCATCAAACCAGTGGGGTGTAATGATAGACATGTGGGTGTGTGGAGCGAAATGAATAGCCGTGTTGTACTGTTGGGTGAGGTAATTTATGCATTGATGAGGCGCATGCTGGATGGCAAATTGGGACCATACCTTATCACTACCCGGACGAAGAGCGAATAGATGTGTGACGTCTCTCGTGAGACCGATGCGCCATTGACCGCCCAGAGCGGCTATTCCAGCTGACAATACTTCAACATCAGATGCAGGTAGCTGCATGCCACACGTGTCAATGGGTGCGTGTCCTATAAAGGTGAGCCACGCACATCAGTTGCACAAGCTACGATTCCTGAAAATATCATGGCGGGATCAGGGGCATAGTACTGTTCGCTACGCGGCCTGTGCGTAAGCAAGCGTTAGGGCAGGGACGTACTGCCACGTACAGTTGGGGTTTTCCCATAACTATACTCCTGTCCACCCATTTGTCGCTGACGACCTTTAGCGCACTATTTGCAGATTCCTCGCCCTGATTATGCTTATGTGAGTAGGATCCACCGAGGGCAATCAGATGAGTATGTGGCCCAGTGGTGGTTGCACCATTGAGATCAAGGATTGACGCGAGCTCATGTCTGCGAGACGGGGGGAGAGAAGAGGAGAGTATATAGCGGACGCCGTCGAAGACAGCCATGAAGAGCTTCGTCGTTTCAAGTGGACTGTCTGGTGGTGCGTGATTACACGTGACACGTGACGATTGCGTGTGGAAGCGTGACACGCGCGTTCTGACTCGAATGTGCATACCCGCAAACACGCTTCGAGCTGAACCCACTCCATGGTCCTGTAATAATGCGTGTGGGCCATGCTATCCGATCCGGCACATCCATCGAGCAGTTGGAGCTGTGTGCTGTCTGCAATGGATATGAAGACTTGGTATTTCAGACTCACGCTGACTCCTCTACGGTCTTTGAAGATGTGATCCATGTACCACAGTCATATTATTGAAACGCTGGGAATGAACATGCCCACTCCACTTGGTGACCCTGAATCCCGGCTCCCATGCATATCACGAGTGGGCCAGGTGACGAATTGAATAACCTGAAGCCCTTGGCCTTCTCACCTCGCTAGTGTAGGCGAGCACGGTAAGCTTCGGCTTCTAACTGCATGTCCTACTAACTCTTCGATCCTAACGGAGCTCATCCCGTCACTCATACCAGATAAAATCCGTAATCGTACTTCAAAGCACTTCGCCGACAGTTTCAATGGGAAGAAAAGCTACAACACCTTTGGACCGCACAACCTTTGCGAATCGACGCACAGGTTATGGAAACCATGATTCGTATTCTTTTTCACCTCGGTCACCAGCATCAATGTAGGTTTTACTTGGTTCAAAGACCCGAATACGGGACTCATTGTTCCTAGATATCGACATGCTGCCCCTTCAGGACCATGGCCATGGATGGATTTTGATTCCGACGCCACCCTTGTTCATCCACCCATGACTGAGAGTCCAGTAGATACTACTTGGAGGGGCTACCCGTACAACCTCTTCTGTAACTGGACGACTGATCAGGTCAGACGAAGCAAAATTATAAGCGGCTGTGCACAACTCGACTCGTGTTCCATACATAAAGTGGATGTGCTATCCAATGGAAAGATAGACGACGGGCTTGAAGACCAAGCATACGTGGTGTCAAGAGAGACGGCCGATGAGTTCTGGGAAGGTGTACTCGATTCAGTGAGGCAACCCTCTTTAGTCCAGGATCTTACGTAGGCTGAGCTTTTTTGTCAGCGTCCAACCCATATCCGTGTTAGAGCTCTGTTCCTGGACAGCTTAACTCTGCCAGTTCTCCAAATGCTTGGAACAAAGTCAGCTTTGTGTTTGTGCAGTACCCTCCTTTTACATTAGACCATTACGCCACCAGGTACAACATCGAACCTTTCTTTTTCTCCTCGTCCCTCAACTGGATTCCTTCTCGCTACCAAGATGAGATACGTCCCGGAGAGGGCGATCGTAGGTTTTAGCCTCACCACTCTCAAAATATGTTAATATGGGTGCAGACCTCACTATCACCTTGCCTTTCGTCGGTTTGTTGCAAAATGTTACCAACCTTGTTAGTCCGTCCTCGATCGGGTCAATATCTGCAAAACCACATCCCCCGTTTGCAGGTGAGTTTTTGGCTCCGGAAAGTATTCCCTCCAAAATTGAACTACTGGCGACAGACATACAAGCCTCGTTGTTTCTTCAGTCCTGTACGTGTTTTTTTCATCTCCCCGTGATATAATTCAATACTAAATGCTATAAGCCAACAACATATTGGTTCAGGAGCTCCTCTCAATACACATAGTTAGGACACTAAAATCCAGCACCATTGTCTCATATCATCCAAGCGCTATCAGTCAGCGGACATCCGCCAAGCGGTTGCGAACTCTTGTACAAAGAGCAGGTCAAAATACGTATTGGCAGCGGATATTTTCCAAGTCGAACGACCCGACGTTTCTCCTTCTCGCGATTCTATGGTATGTACAATATTCGTGGGACGAGGCATTTGAGGCGTTGTATGATCACACTAATTGGTTGGTAAGTCTTTTTTTTTCTCGTGAGTGAATTGCTGCGAGCTGTCTAACCCCCAGTAATTGCATCGAAGGAGTCTCGCGTCCTCTCTACCAACAATATCGGTCTTACCAGCGAGCTCCATAACGTTCAGGCCCATCTCTTAAACTACCAGTCCCTCCTGCAGGATTTCCGGCGTTCTGTCACATTTCTCAAACATACGCCGAACCCTGCCATGGATGCAGTGGTTAGCCGTTCCGAGTGCAGGGAGTCTGCGGATCTCTTGTCCAAGGAATGTGGAAATCTCATTTATGAGATCGATCGATTAGAAAGCAGGAGGTACGTGCAAAGCAACCGACTAAAAAATATTATCGATTTTGTAAGCTTCAAGTAGCGGTACACGCGATACGGACATTGACCGACCATTCGCAGGCATTCGCTATCGTCAATATAGAAGACAGTAGACATACTCAGCGACTTGCTGAGACGACTGTGAAAGATTCGGCGTCGATGAAACAGGTAGGTGTAGTATTTGGAGCTAGAGCGCACTTTGCTAATCACGAACACGTAGATCTCCTACCTAACCGCGATATTTCTACCTGCCAGCTTCGTCGCTGTACGTTTGAGAACAATCTGTTGTCGGAGAACATTCCTTATTGGCCGTACAGGGCGTGTTTGGCATGAACGTTACAGAAATCAACCCAGGCTCTGCACAAAGCATGATTCATTACATCGAAGCAACCATCTGCCTGACTATCTTCACGACGTGGCTGATCATATTGCTGCAGAGTCACAGCTCTATTCATAAAGAAGGAAGCAGTTTGTGGAGGCGGATGTGCTGGCCGATATTCTTCGTCACGGACCACGTCAAGGCAACGCATGAGAAACTTCGGGACGAGACTAGTGATGGGTACGTCCTGCCAGTTTGAGTTCAGGACGGAGTTCACTGCTGTATATTTATTTATGTATTCTGTGTTGTGTATCGGTTACGCGTTGTCCATGCAGTGGGCACCATGGTACTATTAGCACCACGAATTCATAACGAAAACGCTGCTTCTCGGGAGCGTGTGGAAGTACTGTGGTAGAATATGGCAGAATAGCACCATGAAGCGGCGTTCTGCAATTCCCGTACATGCATTCGCAACGACCCCTGTTGTTCATGTCCGCCGCGCCGTCCTGGCGTGGCGTCGACGGTATTTTGTGGCGACTGGGACTCCGTGCGAGACCCCTGTTTCCACCCGACCCATTAATGTATAGTCCAGTGCATGTTGGCATCTAAGCGCAGTTAGTAACTACCTGCGGCCGTACCTGAAGGCACTCGGTATACAGTCGGAGACACTCTGAGATATGCAAACGGGATAACCAGTCCCGATCAGGAAATGGACTTTGGATTGCTTTCATGCAGGTGTATGCGTACAAATATGTATGATATGCCATGATACACGGTACTTCGACATAAATCTACAAAGCACCAGGCTCATGTGGGTTACAATTATCATCGATACAGAAGTTAATGGCCCCATCTAGAGGATAATATAGGGGTAGGCTTCGAGCCCACATCCTAGAGCAGTAACCTACTGGGAGGCCTGCAAACATGTCACAAGAACGAAAGAATGATTGCAACGAGGGTGATAACGAGTCTCCGTGTCATGTCATGGGCATGTTCAGTAATGACCGCTTGTGAAACGACGCTTGTGCATCCTGTGCTTCACGTTGTCCCGTGGCTTGTCGAAATTGGGGGAAGCCTCAGCAGCAGCCGTGCGTTTGCGGCGCTTACATGATCCAGAGCTGGACCCAGTTCCACTAGGACCAGACGGGGCGGGTGGGGTAGGGGCCATAGTGGGGCTGCTGGAAGGAGCACTGTACCCTCCGTATGTAACCGGAGCTGATGTAGAAGAAGCACCAGAAGGGATCGATGAAGGTGTTGGCACCATGGAAGAAGAGGATGCAGAGCTAGGAGAGCCCGAGCCCGAGCCCGAGCCTGAGCCTGAGCCCGAAGAACCAGAACCGCCGGATACGAATGCTGCGACAGGAGGACCAGGGAACGTGTAGCTGACTGGTTTGTTGTATACCTGCGGAATGTGACTTAATTAGAGTCATTCAGTAAGAACGATAAGTTAAGGACGAACGTCGGGTGTCAGGATGCCGGCATCTGTGTCCGAGTAACCACCAGGGAACGTGACGGTTTCGCTACTGGTTGGTCCACCGGTTTGAGAACCACTGATGGTGAGTTGGATGCAAGCAGGGTAGAATTCTGCACCACCTAAACTCATACCGTTCTGAAGGGCAATGAGCTCCGTGCGGAGAAGATAGTCTCCGGCAGCAAGCGTAGAGGGTATAGTGACGCTAGAAGGCTGACCAGATTCTGAGGTTCAAACATGAGTCACAATGTTCACCATATGATTGGGCAAACTTACTGATCTGAGATTGATACCACGTTTCGTCACCCGACTCGAGACCAAGCTCAGCGATCTTGAACCACTCAGCGTTGGCGGACTGGTATGAAGAGCAGGGCCCGTCACACTTAGCCATGTAGTGCATGATCGGACCGGTGTCGTGAGGCCACTGGGACGCATGTCAGAGTTTAATGCAGAGACAAAGCGGGAGAGAGGACGACTGACTGGAGTACCGGGTGTGGTGCCACCGGACCATTGAATCTCGAGTTGGCTGCCAGGGTTGGCCTGAGCGACATCTTGGGCGAGCTGGGCACTGAGGCCACAGTTCAAATCTGGGTTGGAGGCTCCTTTTACAGGACTATTGGACGAGACTTGACGTATGATGGATGGAGTGGTGGCTCCTGAACCGGGGGAGTTTCCCTTGTAGACGGTGCCGTCGACGGTGACCTGCGAGACAAAACCGTGGGCGGAGACAAGCGTTGGAAGGAGAAGAGAGAGGAATGTGAGGTGGAACATGACGAGACGGCAAAAGATTGGTAGAGAATCCAAAGGACTGAATGGCTCGCTCAGCGAGATGTGGGATGGAGAAGGAGCTCGCGAGAGAGAGAGGGCTTTTATTGAAAAAAGAATGAGATGGTATTTTTCTTCCGAACAATGGTTAGTTCCGCCAGCAAAAACAATAGATCTTGATAAGGAAACTAGCTCCACTGTCATTGTCCACATCCGTCAAAGGCCATCGTCGTCTTTGTGGCCTGCACGGTGTTGATGGAACTCATGTCATATTGTCCAACCACCGTCGTTGCTCCCGTGAACCTCACAGCACACCTGCTCAGTCCCCGTCACAGGTTCCCACGCTCCATGTAATTCTCTTACCGTCCATGGAAACCGCCTTTGACCAGTCTCATTGGTGACAATAAGAAAGGGCCCGAAAACCGAGAAACTGTACGAAAAATAAGCGCAGCTCCAAGTCTGCGATCATATGGCCTCTTCCATTCTCCTTGCACGGCGGGTGCTCCGACTTCCGTGTGTGTCCTCTACGCCGCCTCCCCGTTGCTTGTAACTCGCGACCTTCAGCCTTTCTTACTCTCCGTCTCATCAGCATCCGTCCATTCATATGGCGTGTCGAGCGACTTCCTGCAGGTTATTACTTATCTGCATTTCATTTCACGATGCTCATATTCTTGTGTTCATCTTAGCTGATGGCGTTGTAAGGCTCGCTAGTTTGACGGGAAAGAGGCGTTTGGCCAACGTTGCAACATCACCCTGAACCCGAATGTTTCACAGGTAGGGCTGCGTAGTCCATGCCTGGTTGGTGATAGATGCTACTGTGGGGGTCACTTCATCTAATCTCCGCCCGTCACACAGGCGTCAACCTAGCACACTTTCAATTAATGTGGTCCAACCTTTGCACCAGCTTTGTCGCCGGTGCCAACCTGACAAGTCAGTCTCATCTGCCAACTCCGCTGAGATTTTATCCAATGCAATAACTATTCCCGACCACTGAAAGGCCCTTTTTGTCGTCCCCCCTCTTCGTCGTTGCATCGGCTTATGCTTCGACCACTCCGGCCGCACCGATCATCATTCAAACCCCCCTCGTTGGTTTCCCTAATTTCTAATCCGCGATATGTTCCGTCTTTGCAGGCATGTCGACGCATGTTTTATCCATTCCTCGGACTCATGTTAACTGCTTCATCCTCAGCCCAACTCCCTTCCTTGTCGCCCACAAAACTCGAGCATGGCACTCCGGCTTTCCATACATTCAAGCTCTATTTTGTAGGAAGATCTGCATCCATCCCCTTCGTGGCGGCTTCTTTCGGCTATCCAGCTGTCGTGTGTTCCTTGCTTTTCCATGCCATCTTTGGAATAGCGCTACTGGGATGTCTTCTCCATTTGACCACTCCGTGAGTGCATGCCTCGAGCTCCGCCCAGGTTCGATGCTGGTCCCATATCCATATCCTCACCCTTTCCATTGAATCCACAGGCAGCGGTGCAAGACATAACTGCGCGCACAGTAGACCCAAACAAGTCCGCCAACATGTTTGATGATTCTGAAGGCGTGGCTTAAATGTTATCAGGCACGTGCTTTACGTGAGTTTTATGTAAAGGCCCATCAGTAAAGTTTGGAGTTTAGAATTGGCATGTTTTCCCTCCTCGTGGTTGGCCTGCAGAGTATCTTACTGGCCGTTCCCGGATCGTGAGTCACTAATATGGCAAGTTGATGACTTCTTTCGTTGATTCTGCTTTGTCTGCAGCTTCTTTCACGACATTCCATGGAAGTTCGAACTCGATGATATCATATGGTGTGCATAGCTACCTTTCTTGTGTCGTACGCCATGTGTATGATCGATAGAACTTGATGTGCACCTATGATTACCATACGGACCACCTGGGTGCCGCTGCCACGCTACTGGGTACAGCCAGTAGAAAATATTGCGCATTCACTCTGTTCCTGCCTTAAATTCTTCTGCTTCTTCCAGGATTCCTGTTACTCGTTGCTGTCCAGAGGCCTCTAGGCAGAACCATACAAGATGGCACTCTTCCACACTATTCTGGCGCTTATATTGGTTCCAGGGTTGGGCTACATCTACCCGAACCTCCTTCCGAACCTTCTCTACACTATTCCCTGTGTCTGTCGTTCCAGTGTATACAGCAGTCATCATGGGGAGAGATGTGAAAGAAACAAGGTAATCACATCAGAGCTATCCGCCTATATCGAGGAGACGATGAGGGTCTTCAATATCACTGGGTTGTCTTTGGCTATTGTTCCCAAGGACGGGGATCCGGAGTTGAGGGCTTGGGGGTATAGATCAGAAGACGAAGAGAAAATGACGTCTGATGTGAGTGTACTTTACGTATTTGATGTTCCTACCCGCCACTTATCCCTGGTCCGAAAACGAATTCCTGCTTACTTTTCCGCCTACCCCGGGTACGCCTGCCATGTCGCATCTTTTGACAGACGTTATTCCACATGGCCTCCGTCTCGAAGGCGTTCTGCGCAACTGCACTCGGAATCCTCATGGATGACTTTGCGAATAGGAGGAACGTTACTGTACTTCCGCCAAAGTTGATGGAAATAACTTGGCACACCAAAGTCAAAGACTTGCTACCCGACGACTGGGAACTCATGGACGAGTGGGCGTCTGAACAGGCAAACCTCAAGGATATCCTTGCCCACGTTTCTGGTGTACCGCGGTGAGTAAAGGGCCCAAATTCCCTTGGGAGTCGAGCTGTCTGCAGCATCGTTGCGTGGATATTCTCATCCCTATTTTATACAAGGCATGACTTTGCTTATGGTCCTCATGACACCCCTTTGGATTTGGTCAAGCGGTTAAAGTACTTGCGACCCGCTTTTGAGCTGCGAGAACAGTGGTCATATAACAATATTGTGAAGCCATATCCGTCCACTCCAGGTGGCTTGAATTTCCTTCACTAATGTGAAGACACACAGATGTTCGTCGTCGTCGCGCATATTATTTCAAAATACGCAAATCAGCCTTATACGCGGTTTGTGCAGGAGAGGATTTTTGTACCGCTGGACATGTCTTCGACCACTTTTTCGCCGCGGACAGCTGCAGAGTCTGGAAAGTTCACTCAGGGATGGACAAAGGCAGGGCGATTGGTTCCAGAATGGTTCACCGAGGAGGCTGCTTTCACCTTGGCTGGGCCAGGCGGCATCATCTCGAATGCAATCGATATGGTAGGTAAAACCGTGCTCTACGTTCGTGGAGTTATCACCATGACCATGCAGTCTAAATGGATCTCGACGTGGCTGAATGCGGGCACATACAATGGAACAGCTGTCATCCCCCTCTCTGTCTACTGGAACACCACTCTCTCGTACACTGTTTCTCAGGATCATCCAGAAGATACCAGTCAGTCCATTGGCGGGTGCGGCTTGGGTTGGTTCCGTCGATCGTACCGAGGTCACGATGTAAGGAGATCCCAAGCTACATCATTTCTACCTGATACTGAAGAAGGGGTCCGTAATTAGGGAATAGGTCATCTTGGCAGCATCCCAGGGGTCACCACACTCGTGTCCTTTTTGCCGAGTGATAAATTTGGAGTCATGGTTTTTGCGAATGGAGGAGACCAAGAGGCACAAGTTAGACGTATCTCCAACCTCATCATAGAAAAGGTTCTATGCTTGGTGGATTCACATCCTCTAGAGAACAAGTGGGTTTTCCCCTCTTCATTGGTCGGAACTCCCTCATGTCGGATGAACCAGACCTCCTTCAGATTCTTCCAAGCCAAAGATGTCCGAAATTACCTCTATCACCTGGAATCTCCCTTTGTCACCAAACGACATTTCCGGGACATATACCAACCCAGGCTATGGCACCCTTACTTTCTGCGGTCCAAACAGCACCTCTTTTTATTGTTCCAAGGTCCATGCTAACTTTACAACCGTCGATGAGGCACGGGACAATGTGAACCACTCAATCGAACTTTTGGCGGCATGGCCACGCTTCTGGTCGTCCCATGTGCGCATGCGGTATCTCGGCGGGACGCTATTCAGCGTTCACATGACGAGTTTGTTTCCAAATGGATACGGCAAGGATTCCACTCCATTCGAGATTGCGGAGATTGGTATGTCACCGATAACGGCAGAATTCGTCATAGACGAGGGGAAACTTGTTTCTGGGTTTGGAATGACTACCTTAACGGAAAGTCGAACAGGACGTCGTGCACGGCTGGACAGAACTGTCAAAGATAGCGCTGAGGTTTGGTTCGATAGAATCTGAGTTGGCACTGTGGGTCGCGGCCTGTCCCTGTTAAACGCCACAAGAGTATTCATTTTTGACGACCCATTCTGAGCCAAACTGTTACGAATCTAGAGTGGGTGAGGATTTCACTAGGGTAGTTGGATGCTCTGTAGCGTGCATGTCCTTGATAAATATGTATTATATTGGATTAGCTATGGTGGTACGTATGTTGCTTGGATTGAGACTACAGAGAAAGATGAATAGCATCCTGTAGCATTGTGAAGTGACTTTCAATGGTAACTTACATCGCACTGTTAAGTGCCGACTCCATTCTACATCACTGTCTCTTTTGGTTAGTCATGTAAAATAATTTACTTACGGTAACTTGCCAAAGGGTAAGTACTCGAGGAGAACTTCCTGCGTCCAAGTACTTATATATGTACTGTGACCAGGTGCCGTAATGGCTCGGACTGTTACCGAGAGCGCCGATTGTGAAACAGAGACTTGAACTTGGTGGCTCATTCCAAAAATCACCTTGATGTCGCCATCATCCATTCGATGTGCTGTGGCGTCATGATCGATCATAAGAGTACCGCCCAAGCCTCATCGATGTCAATCTGTGGCCGCACGTGGTAGTAGGTTGTCATTGCATTTTGTGAATTGTTGCAAGGAGTCTTAATTCACTTTGCAACCTCAGCGAGCCTGTGGGTCGAGGGCAGTTGTTACATGTGGCCGCCGCTCCTCACTCTTGCAGGCTGTTTTCATCTGATATGACTTGACGACAGCCCTGGCTCTTTCTGACCTTGCCACTTGTCATTTCCACGTCGTCAACATTCAGACATGTCCTCACAGACTCTTAACGTCATCCTCTTCGGAGAGACTGGTACAGGCAAGAGCTCTGTAATTAACCTTATGGCTAGAAGACCTATTGCCAAAACGTCTTCTGGCGTCGACCTCTGCACGACGAAATCCAAGGACTATCAGTTCAACGTAGGCCCCAGACAAATCAAGATATGGGACACCATCGGTCTTAACAAGCCCCAGATGGCTGGAAATCGTCTTTATGATACGATCACCAGAGGCATTGCGCTCATTCGCGAAGTGAGCGAGGCTGGCGGTGTCGATCTCCTCTTATTATGCATTAGCGGAAATAGGATCACAGCTACAACCCGGAGCATCTACCGGCTGTTTTACGAGGCTCTCTGCAACAAGGAAGTGCCAGTTGCGCTTGTTATCACCCATCTTGAGAGGGAGAATCCGATGGAAGATTGGTGGAAAAGAAACGAAGACATAATTTTGAACCGTTACAAGATTCAGAGTGTTGGTCATGCCTGCGTCACCGGTCTCGCAGACAAGACCTAGAAATACAACGAATCCAGGGATACCATGTTGCAACTTCTGTCTCAGCAGCATAGCAACAATCATGGCAGGTTCTCCATGCCACCGGAATCTGGGTTCACTCGACTCCGCTCATGGACGGGTTCCCCTTCTGTGAAGGAAGTCGCGCGTATCCTGAAGAAGCGATGCGGCTTGGACTCTGAATCAGCTGACCGTTTGGCTGAACAACTGGCTACTAACCACTAAATTGCTGGGGCGCCGTGAGATACTCAGGCGGTCATCCATGCTCTTCACAACCAATGGTTTATTTATGTAGTTGGATCCACCTGTACCATTGGCCAGTCACAACCAATACTTATGTACCTACACATCTTGTATTGCAGTCGCTGTAGCGCTACTACTTTTGTACACTACGTTAACAAAACACTTGTCTCCTTGTCACTCTAATTTAACATTACAAGAGATTTACCAGACTGACTTTTGAATGTTCGGCTTTTTGCGACACGACAGGGGCTGCATTTCCTTACGTTGAAGTTAAGCAAGCCGGCCGCTACACCTGAAGAGGACATGCGACTGAACGATAGCAACGAAAGTGAAATAGTGATGGGCCGCATGTTTACATACAAAAGATGTTACAAGTCAAGGGGTCTCAATCCAACTTCGGACCCACCAACTTCACGGACTCCTTTACATCCCCTTCATAAAGCCTGAACGCCTTCTGGAACATCCCTCCCAGCTTCCTAACCTCGCGCCCGAACGCCTCTTTGTCCGCCCATGCGAGCTTGGGGTTGAGGAGCTCCCGCGGCACACCCTCGATCTTGGTGGGGATCTGGAGACCAAAGACGTCGAACGTCTCGTACTCTGCGTTGAGGAGCTCCCCCGAGTGAATAGCGTCGACTATGCGACGGGTATATGCGAGTTTACAACGCTTGCCGGTGCCGAATCTGCCGCCTGTCCAGCCAGTGTTGACCAGCCAGCAGGGCACGTTGTGTTGCGACATGCGCTCTGCGAGCATGTCGGCATAGCGAGATGGCTTCGGGGGGGAATGTGAGCGATCACGAGAGATGAAGTAAGAGAATGGACCTACGTGGAGGACGATGAAGGGTGCGCTGTAGCACGTCGAGAAAGTGGGGATGGGCTCAAGGACACCGTCCTCAGTTCCCGGTGTTTTCCTATCCACCGCTCAGCACGAGCAATCTGCAACTCCCAAAAGTGAACTTACGAGGTGTAACCAGCAAGGAAGTGGTAGCTGGCCTGCTCAGAGGACAGCTTGCTGATAGGAGGGAGTACACCGAAGGCATCGCAGGTCAGCATGATGATGTTGCTTGGCTGCCTTTCGACGATGCACGGAATCTTTGCGTTGGGAATATATTCGATCGGGTATGCGCAGCGAGTGTTCTCCGTGATGCCCGTGTCGTCATAGTTGGGGATGCGGTTCAGGGGGTTGTACACTACGTTCTCGAGGATGGAACCAAACCGAATGGCATCATAGATCTCAGGCTCCTTTTCCCTCGAGAGGTTGACGCACTTGGCGTAGCATCCTCCCTCGATGTTGAAGACGCCCGAGTCCGACCAAACGTGCTCATCGTCACCAATGAGTAAACGGTGGGGATCTGCAGACAAAGTGGTCTTTCCAGTACCAGAGAGACCAAAGAAGAGGGTGACGTCCCCTTTTTCCATGCCGACGTTGGCCGAGGAGTGGAGGGAGAGCTGGCCAAACTTGACGGGCTGGAGGTAATGCATGACGGAGAAGACACCCTTCTTCATCTCGCCGGCGTACTCGGTACCGAGGATGACCATCTCCATGCGCTTGAAGTTGATCTCGACCGAGGTAGTCGATGACATGCCTTTGGTGAAACGGTTTGCGGGGAATTGGCCGGCATTGTAAATGATGAAGTCTGGTTCGCCGAAGTTCTCAAGTTCTTCTTCGGTGGGGCGGATAAGCATATTGTTCTGTTATGGAATTAGATTGCGCCAAGAAAGAAGAGTCTGCGAGGGCGAACCATGAACAATGCGTGATAGGCGCGGGCGCAGATCACCCGAACCTTGATGCGGTACTTTGGATCCCACTGGGAAGTGATGTAAGCAACGAGGAGGGGATGATGGAGCAGGGACTCACTCCGGCAAAGCCGTCGAAGATGTAGACGTTGTCGCGGGTATTGAGGTAGTCGATGGCACGTTCACGGTTAATCTCGAATGTGTCTGCAGAGATAGGGGTAAATTGCAAAACGGAAGCGGAGGAAGGGTGAAATGACACGAACGTTCGTCCATCTTAATGTTGACAGAGCCCCACCAGATGTCATCCTTGCTGGTCTCTTCGTAGACGATACGCTTGTCCTTGGGGCTCCGGCCGGTCTTCTTACCGGAGAAGTTGATGAGAGCACCGGAGGAGGAGATGACGGCGCCCTCGTTTTTGATGGCATCTTCGTAGAGTTGGGCGGGGGCGGCGTTGCGCTTCAGTTGGATGCGATCCATGTCGAAGCCAGCCTGGGAGAAGTAGTCGAGGTCACGACCGATGACTGTTTATGCCATATGAGCAAATATGGCACAGGGGGTGAGCGGAGGGCATACATTTGTTGTTGTACTCATTGTCGTGGGCCTGGGCGTAGTTGCGGTGGAGGATGTGGGGAGTGACATAGGGAGTATGGTGAGGGAGGACCATTGTTGCCTGGTAAGAGTGAACGTTGATTAGACTTGGACAGTATCTACGCGAACGGAACAAGAATGATAGATCCGAGATACCCCATAATCGAGATATCCCACGAGACATCGGGGGGGAGGAATAGTAGTCGCGAGGGGGGATGCGATGACTTACCGGTACGCGCTGATTGAAAGTGTAGGAGAAGAAAGAGGAGAAGGAGTCGAGTGGCCTTGGGAGCGCTGGAGTGCTCCATTTTATAAGCTTCTAGCCCTTGAGGTCTCTGGCTTGATCCCACAATCACCCGACAGGACAGCCCGTAAACTTCCGCCTACAAAGAGGAAGCTTCGAAGTTCGTGGAAGTTGTTCGAGGAGTCGCGGTCCACTCCGACGAGTCGGCACAAGCAGTGTCCTCGTCGCCACGGTAGTTACTACTACGAGCATAGTATCCAGGTCTCTCCGTACCACCAAGTTGCAGTCTTGCGCCGACATCGACCGAGGTATGCTTGGCTCGTATGTAACGTCCAGGGCCAGGTTACTACCATCCCCCACGTCGCTGATAGTTTTTACGTGTAGGTAGAATAATGAGGCCCACACCGCCATGTACAGCCTACCTCGCATCGATCCGGTGGTGTTCGGGGTCAGCTGGCGGGAATACCCCGTCACTGATCCTTGAACTTGCGCACCGATGAGGGTATGATCGGACACGCTTGGGACATAGCCGTGTTGGTGCGCGGAGCATCTGATGGAATGACGGAAGGCATTTACTTATGTACCCGTCGTGTCAAAGCATCGGTGGGTTTCGAACATGTATGGGTGTGTCTGAGCTCAGTGTTCTTGAGGTGAGGACAACGACCCGCTTCCCGCCACTAGAAGCGTGTTCTTATCGTGGTTCGTACTGAAGTTAACCTTGGTTCCCCATGAGGCCCGCACGCCTCTCCTTGGAAGCGAACAATGAGTCTGCGATCTTATCTTATCTTTACCGGTTTTAGGCCTTCAACATGCCCCTTCCGCAGACAATAGCTTATAGCCAAGTACGTGATCGACATGCTGCTGCCTTGCATTCGTTTCCCCGCCTCTCCCTTTTCTCGCCTCCAATCCGCGCTGTGCGCTCTCTGGCTTGTATCCCTTCCTTCGTTCTTTATCCCAGCCTCCAGCCCTTCCTTCCATCTGGCCTAAGCAAACCCGAGGCACTGTGGCACCCCCAGAAACATCAGCATGCATGGTTTTCTCTCCATCTTCCTCCTTCCCCTCATCGCCCTCCACAATTCGCACCTCGTTCATGCCCACGGATATGTCTCGAAAGTCTCCATCGATGGCAAAATCTACATAGGCAACGTGCCCAATGCATCACCTACCCCTGCCATTGTCCGCCAGATCAACGACGTCGCGCCCGTCAAAAATGCGTCCAATCCTTACCTCAACTGTGGTCAAGCTGCTCAGAAGGCCGCCCTTGTCGCCGATGCAAATCCTGGCAGTCAGATCCAGTTCTGGTGGAATGGTGGTGATGGCAGTCCTGTCAGTCCAGGTCCAATTCATTTTCGATGTTTTGGCTGATCGTGTACGTCGGTTTATATACACAGTGGCCCCACAACATCGGCCCGCTCATGACTTACATGGCCTCGTGCGTCAATACGACATGTGACCAATATGACTCGACAAATGCGATGTGGTTCAAGATCGAGCAGACAGCTTTGCAGCCAGGAAATACGACGTGGTATCAACAAAATATCAGTGCGTATCTTCATTTACTTATTCCCGATCGCTTGTGTCTCCGACGGATGACCACTTTACTCATGCGGAACACATAGTGGACGGTGGCCCGGCCAACGTGACGATCCCCTCCGACTTGGCCCCCGGACAATATCTTATTCGGCACGAGATCATCGCACTCCACCTTGCAACCCAGCTGGGGGGCGCCGAGTTCTATCCCTCCTGTACCCAAGTGCGTACATGATTCCTTTTTATCTTCTTCTATCTAAATTATCCCCATGGCACAGGTCAACGTCCATGGTAACCAAGCCGGCACACCTACGTCGAGCGAAGAGGTCACCTTCCCCGGCGGGTATTCCGACACCGACCCTGGCATCTACGACCCATCCGTCTTCGACATTCCCGTGCAGTATACATTCCCTGGGCCATCTCTTGCAGCCTTGGTCACCGATAGCTCTTCGTCTTCGTCTTCAGCTTCGTCATCGGGTACCCCTACGCATTCCTCTTCCCCTTCCACTCCCTCGAGTGGGACTAGCACCAACCCACCACCGAGCTCAACTAGCCTAGTATGCAAGCTCACCAGTCAGCAGGCCTTTTCGATGAGGAAACGGAGGACGAGGAGTGTATCGAGGATCATGGGTGAGTTCTTCAAGGGGCTACATTTATGAGGCCTTTGATTACTCTCTTTTGTCTCGATGCTGGTCTGTATAGAGAGATAGTTCCGATCTTCCTTTTACTATAGTGTATGTAAACCTTGATTACAAATATCTTCAACTCTCCCCGCGGAGCTATGTCTCCCAGCCAATCGGAGGGCCTCTCCGAACCCGGACCCCCGTACACCGCAGCTTTGTCAGTCTATTCCTAAATTTTCATCACCCTTGTACTCTGATTGAACTATGATACGTCAATGTCAGATCTCGACTGGATCTTCCAATGACGGCCCCACCCAAACCTACAGTCTGACGTGAACAAATGGAGGGGATCAACGGTGTCGATTTTGACAGCTCCATGCTCTGAAGGAATCCTTCTGCGAAAAATGTGATTGCAATGGAATCCTTCACTACAGTAGTACTCCTGCATTCCATATCGTGTCATCCATCACACTGGTGTTATCTCATATGACCCCCCCAACTTCTGACATCACGAAGGGACTGATAGTAGATGTCAACTGTCAAAAGCCAATGCATAAGCGAAGCAGACACGATATGATCGGTCATATCACCGACTTAAAATTGCCACCGTTCTCACCCTTAGCGGCCCATATGGATGAATGATGGCAACAAAAAGAAGATGCAAGACGTCACACACGTCATCGATCACACCATATGCACCTATCGCGACGGGACGAGTGGGTGTTGCCTCTACGATTGCGAGTGGAAACGCTTGACTACTAAGATAATAACCACAATATATATAGTCTCTACGAATGCGTATGCGTGCCACTGCTTTAAAAGCCAGTTTCGTTCCCCTTCTATCGTACATACGCGCTAGAAGGGTACAGGGCTGGGGGGGTCTGTTGCAAAACGCATTATTTTGTCGGCTGCAATGGAGAGAACCGACACGGAACTCACATATTTAGGAAGAGAGGTGGAGAAGGGTGAGGAGCTCAGTCACACCGAGGCATTCAATAACCGCGGTGTAAGGAGCCACCAAAGGACCGAGGACAGCAACAACGGCGGGAACGAGCTGAATGATAACTTGCAAAATGGCAAGCACGGCTTTGACGACGGAGACGAGGAGCGCGAAGAGGACACTTGTAGGCCCAACCGCAAGGATGGCAATGATGTGAGCAACTGCACCCAGAATAAGCTGTCGATGAGGCAGGTGGGTTAAAACGTAAATTGGCAGGAAAAAAAAAAAATTGTGAACATGCCTCGAGGACGCGGAAGATGGCCTGCGCAAGAGCTTCGACAGTCAAAACAACACCGTTAACGTCCTTGAGGATCGTGTCAAGTTCGGCGCCAACCAAAGCCGTAAGCTGAGGAACGGTGCCAAGGATGGCAGCCGTGAGCTTGTTAAGGAGGTCAGTGACAATGGCAACAGTGGCGGTGGCAGGGACAAGGGCCTCTGTCAGCGACAGAAAAAAAAAAAAAAAACATTAGACGGGAATAGAAATTTAATTTTCCTTTACGCACCCAGCTCTGCGACGATAGGCTGGATATCAGCATAAAGCGAATCGAGGATGCAGGGGATTGTGTTTTGGCAAGAACGGGCAGCCAACTGAGGATTCTCAGCCCTGGGGACTGGGGGAAGGGGAAGGGAGGGCAGGGCAGGGATGGATGGGACGTCACGGACATCGACGCCATGGACGACATCAGCGAGTCCTGCAACGTTGGTTCCGTCAGTGCGACCAGAGAGAGGGGCGGCCAGCACAGCGGTGACGAAGACAGCAAAAGCAGCGAAGGAGCGCATTGTTGAACGAATGTGGGTGGTCTCGGGAAGAGAGGTGGTTGTGACGGAAAGACGACAGAACAGTCAGTGAGAAGATCAGTTGGAGAGAGGGAGATTTATAGCCTCGGATTTGTTTGGGCGATGCTTGGCTCGGCAAGAACGATGTCATGTTCTGACATTGACTGCCTGTTTTGGAAAATAAAATTTGGCGGAGTAGTACACGAAGTGGAGCGCTGTGTACGACCGCGTGTGCCGGGTTGAGGAGTTCGTTCGGAGTCCACGAGACTACAGGTGCGATTAGCCGTCTTCCATAGCCCACCGAAGTCGCGAATTCGGGATTGGCTGACAGGTAAAGTCAGGCTGGTGAGCTTGCCCGATTGCCTCCGATCAGCGGATATCACCCGCCAGGACCCCAGAACTTGGCTGGTATGTATGCGGGAATATATAACTTGGGTGATTAGTCCCAATGACAAGTCTTGTGTATATATTCATACCTCATCGTGACGGTCAGAGGACAGCAGTAAACATGGCCAAACATACCCCGAGCGACTTTGCAGACGGCGTCTGGACTTGAAAGCAAAATGTCACTCATACCGTCTGTCGAGAGCTTTGCAAAGGTATGAATATTCGCGTATTATTCTACGAGACTGTCCATTGAACACATCGATCAGGGAACCCTTGCTACCGTTGCAGGTATCGGAACGATTGGTATGTCACCCCCTTTCAATACTTATCCTATCGCACTCTCAATTCGTCAAGGATGTGGATTACTTTATTATGGCCAGAACTACCTCATATATCCCTCTGCATTCCCGCCCGGCTCACGCACAGGTCCGTTCTTTATCCCACTTGCATACTCAGCCCAAACCAAATGACTCGCAGATGTCGATACTCCCGACAAGTATGACCTTTTCTATAAAGTTCTGGAGCTGGAGACCGAGGATGGCGTACTGCTGCGATCCTACCTTTTACCTCAACGTAAGGAGGTTGGCCATCGAAATGCTACGCATATTGACGTCGCCGAGGAGATGTCAAATGAGGAGGTGTGTGCCCTCACCCCCACGTTGCCTTTGTGTCTTTTTTTGACTGAGAAGTGCCCTCTTACAGTTCGCATCTACACGCCCGACCGTACTCATGTTCCATGGTAATGGGGGAAATCTTGGGCATCGCATACCCCTCGCGCGGATATTCTATGTCAAGATGCGCTGCAATGTGCTCATGCTTTCTTACCGAGGGTACGAACTCATATTTGGTTGCACTTTCGCTCTATCTCTGATCACCGACAACCCACCATATAGATATGGCCGCTCAGAAGGAACGCCATCAGAAACTGGTAAGGCCTTTTCTTCCCTTCCCTGCACTCTGTTTCTCCCGTTAATTTGCGTGCACGGACGACGTCATACCATCGAGCTAATGTATCAACTAGGTTTATGCATTGATGCACAGACAATGCTGAACTATGTGTCATCCGATCCAATCTTAAAGGGGACTCCCATCGTGAGTCATTTTTTGGTACATGCATGATCTTATATAGTTGACTCTGTCCGCTGGATGCAGATTCTGTATGGACAGTCGCTTGGGGGTGCCGTTGCCATCCATCTCGCAAGTCGGAACCCGTCCAAGGTGCGTTTTTGACTCTCCAACACTTCTATGTATTCGTTGTGTCTAAATCGTGAGCTCGACAAGATCAATGCACTCATCCTCGAAAACACCTTCACTTCCCTCCGAAAAGTAGTGCCACACGCCCTCCCATTCCTCGGTCCCCTGTCCTTCCTGTGTCACCAGAAATGGGACTCCGTGTCCAAACTCCCGCTCATACCTCGGAGTACACCGATCTTGATGCTGAGTGGCGTGAGGGATGAGGTGGTACCCTGTGAACATATGAAGGAGCTGTGGGAAATTGCGACGAGGAGGCAGGGAACGAAGGTGAACAGTTTGGATGGGAGTGGGAATGCCCGAGAAAATGGAAAGGAACGTGAAAGAAACCCAGAGGTGGGCAGTGGGAGATCGAAATTCGTCGAGTTTGAACAGGGGTGTCACAGTGCGCATCTTTTGTCTACCCTTCATGCTATTTTAACTGACCCTTGCTAGATGACACTTGCGTCCAGCTGGGCTACTGGACGGCCATTACAAACTTCCTGGAAAGCGTGTGCTCGTGAAGCTTGGCCTTCGCAGTATACATAGATGACGCAAGTTAAACATCTCCGGGTTCCCCAACCACAACATTGGTACTTTTTTTCCCGCTTGGTTTTCCACGCACATCATAGCCGATGCTCCGCATGTATATTCCACACTGGGTTTGTTCCTCTCTCCTTTTATTGTCCTTCTGCATGGTGGATGATCGGATTACAGCCTTGTCGCAATCATCCGATTTTTTTTTTTCTGCACGTATTATACAGATTTCTGTATTGGATAATTCATTACGGAGAACTTGTAATTGAGTGCCGTGAACATGGGCCACTATATGCATCAACTGTTATGCATTCCAATGCGTAGACGAAAAGAATTGATATGAACGAAAATGCAACCCGTCGACCCCCAAAATCCGTCCGCACACTCCCTAGCTCACCTGCCTGTACCGTTACCCTTCATACCGATAGGCAACCATCGCCTCGATCCTATGTACATCTGTGGAGAAGTTCCTCAACTTGACCTGCTGACTTTTGCTTGCCTCGATCGCAAGGGGGTCCGTATCGACCCATTCGTCGGCGGGAATGTCCACCGAGTCTTTGGTGTATGCAAGGATATTGAAGACGGTGGGGTCGTCGATTATCGGGAGAAAGGTGACCGTAGACACGATTTGTTTGAGGATCGATCGAATCTCGGCCTGGATTTCGGATTCAGGCTTGGGGGGTGGACTGATTGGAATGTGTGTAGCACGATCAGAGCAAGGAGGTACGAAAGAAAGGACGTACGGTTCGGCAGAGTCAGACGGTGGCTCTACGACGTTGATGTCAAAGACCCATCGTTCGAGTGGTATCCGGGTATCTTTTGATATGATAGCAAGGACGAGTTGGGTGACTGCGCCAGTCAAGAGCCATTCTATACAGAATTGCAACGAGGGGCGTGTTGATAACCTGCTGGAGAGAACAACACGGGGTGGCTTACCGTTAACTTGTTTTAAGATCCTGATGGAGATGAGTGGGGAAGGAGAAGCAGGCAGAAACACGCACCTATCGAGGTAGTTTTCCAATGCGAGATCCTGGGTTACGAGTACAGTCTGACCATACTTTTTCACCATGTGGAAGTCGTCCGAGGGGTACACACCGCGCTGGAACAGGATCCTGAACACGGGTCATCTCTCGAATGAATATCGGGAATGTCTAGGCCACGCACGTATTGGCCGCATACTTGAAGAACTCTGTGACGAGGCTGCATGAACCCTTGAGTGTGATCGCCTGCCTGGTTGGGGCTTGTGAGGTGGCCATGTCAAGGCGTGTCTTGGTTCTCGAGGTGGACGTGAACTAGTCACGTGGTTCTATGTGTGCTCAAAGGGATGTCCATTGCAATGGCAACCAGCTGTCAAGTCTTCATCGTAGCATCCTACCATCCGACAAGGTCGAAGCATCCATTCCACCAACAGCTGCGCATGTGGGCCCGTCTATCTTAAACACAAGATTTGAACCCGTCCCAGGTTTGGGTGATTTGGCTAGTGTACTTACTACATACATAGTGTCCGCGTGCCTGTGGTACCGATTAGCCCTGAATTCATTAGCCGGCCTTTTTTTTCGAGTCCCCCTCCCCCTCTGCTGTCTCCCTCCTTTTCTTTTCGTTTTTCCTACGTACTTTCCATCACATCGTCACTCGTTACATGAAGAATCCGTCCTCTTCACGCTTCCGGCTTTCCTTTGCCCTCTTTGGTGTGCCTTCCCCTTTTGATCCGACCTGCGCCTTCGTCACCTCTTCCTTCCTCTATCCCTCTGTACTGGGTGCGGTTCGTGCCCTCTTCGCCGTCTTCACACTCCTAGCAAGCGTGGTCATCCTGGGCTTTGAGGCATCGGTATACGGCCGTGGCCCTTCGTAAGTCTACTGTAACCATGCCGTTTTCGTCTCATCACAACGGGTTGTTTCAACAGCTACTTGTGCTACTTTACCAATCTTTCCTATATCGGGCTCTGCGCGTACTTTTGGGCGTCGAGCGTACAAACCGTTACTTTCGCGCGTGCCTTGAGAGGTTTGCGGGATGTGCAGGACGATGCTCAAGCAGTGCGCACTCGAGGCAAGCAGGGACGAAGGGTAGAGAGGAGAAGGATTGGTTACCCGCTTCAGAGATGGCCACGGGTGTTCCAACTGATGCACGTCTTGTTGTATACTAGCATCGTCGTCTTCCGTGAGTCCCATTCATTTCACTCCCCAGTATATTGGGGTCGAATGCGCTCGCGTTGTTGACGTGGGCGGTGTTGTTGTTTAAATCACCCTTTGCTAGCGTTTATCATCACGATCGTGTATTGGACGCTGCTTGCAAGTTCCCAGACGTTCGCGACTTCATACAATGGTACGTCCACTCTCCTTCATTTCATTAAGCGTCAGCTGATCGTTTCCTTAATCACAGCATTTGGAAATGTATCCCGCCATATCCTCAACTCCGCCTTTGCTTTCTTCGAGATCATCTGCACCAACGTCCCCCCTCCCCCATGGTCGCACCTTGTGCCTGTGGCTATCCCCCTTGTATCTTACTTAGGTGTGGCATATATCACCAATGCCACCCAAGGATTCTACAGTGCGTCGGTTATTTTAAACTCTATCTGCGAGGACATCTAATTTATCAATTTATGATCCCCATTATTTAGCCTATTCTTTCCTCAACCCAGACACGCATCCTGCTCGTGTGGCTGGATACGTATTTGGAATCACACTGGCCTACTGCGTCGTTTTTGCAATCATCAAGGGGGTGATCACCCTACGATGGCGGTGGTCTGGACGGTATTGGGATTCGAGAGAGGATGAAGAGAGACAAGGTGAGCCAGAGGCGCTGAATGACTGGGAGGAGGTGGACTCTCCGCGGGAGCAGTCATCTGCCCCGAGGCTATAATTATTAGGCGTCTGGCCCCAGCATATCGGTAGGACGGAAGAGGTTTGGCTTCTTTTTTCTCACTTCTGGGCCATACATCAGCGTATGGGGAAAAGGATATTCCTTTAATGCCGAGAGACATGGGACTGGCTCACACTGTTCTACTTTGATGTATCTTCATTTACGGATTATCTATGTCGCTAACGTTTCCCCACCTTTGACGGTTGGCTGCTGTGGGTACCAAAGATTATAACGGCGCTGACTGTCCTGATCCCAGGTTACTGTCCCTCCTGTAGTCGATTTCGATTGACCATGGTAGCATCCTATTCTCCAACAAAATGCGACTTTTGGCTTGCATCTTTCCGATCCTGCCGGTTCGACCCTGATCAAGTGTTCGAGCGTGTCGTCCTAAGTCCGCAGGTAATGTCATTGACGCGATGGCTTGGTTCTGCCGGTACAAAGTACGAGATATAAGAAGGTTGTGTCTGGGCTACTCCCATCCACGCCATCCATAATGCAGAGTGCACCTATTTTGCTAATACTGGCACTGGTGGTAGGTTTACCCCTAGTAGGATGCGTTCAGACCGCAGCCACAGATGGGAACGCGGTTCAACCAGGTCAAATCAAGAATCTAGTAACGTTTGGTGACTCGTACACAGACCCCGCTGCCGCATTCTCAGGACATTCCTGGGCAGCATATGTGGCTCAGTATGGGCCATTCAACTTGTATTGTGCGTCCATTCACTGTGCGTATGGACGAGTGTATGCATATGACCGTTTTCTACAGCGTTTGCAAAGTCAGGTGCAGCGTGTTCCAACAACCTTACTTATCGTCCCGGTCCTCCAATCATGGAGTACCAACTCCCCACCTATATAAACGCCACGCAAAACGGGACAATTCCTGCCACTGCCATTCTGCCAAATGAAACTGTGTACGCGATCTGGATAGGTACGAATGACGTCGGTGCGAACTCGTTGTTGACGGATAGCATTGGTGTAAGAAGCGGTGTGTCCATCGTGGAAGTGAGGAGGTGCGTGGTGGATGTTGTCGAAATGCTGTATGAAAGTGGCGCGAGGAACTTTGTGATTTTGAGCGTGAGTCAAATTTACCTGTTCTCCTGTTCGGAATCTGGACTCATCCAAGGTTCCCATGCTCACGCTTTCACAGATGATCCCACTCAACCTCACACCCCTCTACTCGCGAACTTCTTACCCCAACCCTATCTGGACCGCTGTGCGGAACACGACAGAATGGAACATCTTCATGTACGAGCTCGTCCGTGCTGGCAATGCGATTACCGATTTAATGTTTCAAACGGCCGCACCACGTTTGCAAGGGGCACATATCGGTGAGCACCCCCATTTCCCGCCTGGTCATTTTGCTCTCGCGTTCCCCCTTTCATATTTGCTCATGCTCAACGCGCCCAGCTTCGTTCGATGCATATGCCCTCTTTTCCGACATGTTTGCCAATCCTGGCGTATACCTGAACGGCACCGCTAACCCAGCCGGGAATGGGGCGCCTGTGTACAACGTGACTGGATGCGTCAAGTCGTGCGTGTTGCAACTCAACGAGAGCTTGTCCGGTCCGGCTGCATGTACAATAGTTCAAGACGAGGTGCAGAAAGATGCATACTTGTGGTGGGTATTTCGTGCCGCATTTTGCTTTTTTTTTCGAAAAGGGCGCTGTGTGCTGGTTGGTGCTAAGGATTGCGGTGTCTAGGTACGACGAGCTGCACCCGTCTCAGCAGGCCCACCGAGTTCTGGGAGCAGAGTTCACGGCTTTAATGAAGGGGAAGTATTCCAAATGGACAACGTGGTTGTGCTGATGGATGGATGTCGTTGGCTGGCAGATGGACTGGTAAGTTGTGTGGTCCGTGTCGACGGTGTATAGCACTTAGACAAGGTAATCTGGCTGGACTCTGGGGGGAATGAATGAACATACTGGCATTTAAGCACAGATGATTAGGATGTCTTTTTACTTATGCCGTTTATACGGTAAACCATGCGGCGAACGAAAGTTCAAACTATCTGCCTCGCTGCTCGCAAGAGGACAGAATGCCATGTGTCTGAATGACTCCCTACTTGGGCAAATATATTGAACCTTCTATAGGGAATTAACCCTCGAATGCACACTCAATTTCTGGGATTATCGTAACAAATACCTTGCTTGCTATTCATGAATGGATAGCAGTGCATATTTTACAACGCTGCAATACTCTACGAGCTGCTTGGAATGAGAAAAACATATTAACTTAATTGGAACTAGGTCACACGGTGAGGTCAGGTCGAGGGCCCTCCGTTAGCCCGTTTTCAACGCCTCATCGACATCTCGAGATGTGTGCTTGGTTTATATGAGCAGGGGAAAGGTGCAATAAATTTTGTACATCCTAAATGGCAGGGGGTAAGGAAATCACTAGTTTCACGATGGCAGCAATGCATACCAACTGCAGTGGGGAAGGCGACGATACCGACAGTTCTACCGCTGGCTCGAGGAAGGCGCTTGTTATATCCAAGTTCCAAATTTCGCGTAGTAACTTACAGAGCACCGCACCGGCATGATCATCAAAGGGGTGATCACCCTGCGATGGCGTTGGTCTGGACGGTATTGGGATTCGACTCGGAGACGAAGAGAAACAAGGTGAGCCAGAAGCGCTGAACGACTGAGAGGAGGTCTCCGCGGGAGCAGTCATCTACCCGAGGCTATGATTACTAGGTGTCTGGCCCCAGCCTACCGGTAGGACGAAGAGGTTTGGCTTCTTTTTTCTCGCTTCTGGGCCATATCAGCGTATGGGGAAAGGGATATTCCTTTGATGCGGAGAGTGGGACTGGCTCACATTGTTCAATTTTGATGTATCTTCATTTACGGATCGTCTGTGTCGCTGACAATTGAGTGCCCGTGACCATAGCGGCGCTGAATGTTCTGATCCCAGACTACTGTCCCTCCTATGGGAGCATCCTATTCTCGAACAAAGCGACTTTTGGCTCTCATCTTTCCGATCCTGCTTCGACCCTGATCAAGTGTTCGAGCGTGTCGTCCTAAGTCCGCAGGTAATGTCATTGACGCGATGGCTTGGTTCTGCCGGTACGAAGTACGATATATAAGAAGGTCGTGTTTGGGCGTACCTTCGTCTGAAAGAAGGCATTGGTCATGTCTATCTTAGCAAAGAACCTGCCCTTTGCACAATCACGCAACTCGCATCCACGCGATACAAGATGCAGAGTGCACCTATCTTGTTAATACTGACACTGGTGGTAGGTTTAGGCCTCGCAGAATGCGTTCAGACCACAACCACAGATGGGAGCGCGGTTCAACCAGGTCAAATCAAGAATTTAGTCACGTTTGGTGACTCGTTCACGGACTCCGCATTCTCAGGATATTCCTGGGCAAGGTATGTGGCTGGGTACGGGCCATTCAACTTGTATTGTGCGTCCATTCGCTGTGCGTATGGACGAGTGTATACCTATGACCGCATTCTACAGCGTTTGCAAAATCAGGTGCAACGTGCTCCAATAACCTTACTTACCGTCCCTTTCCTCCACTCACGGAGTACCAACTCCCCACCTATATAAACGCCACGCAGAACGGGACAATTCCTGCCTCCGCCATTCTGCCAAATGAAACTGTGTATGCGATCTGGATAGGTACGAATGACGTCAGTGCGAACGCGTTGTTGACGGATGGCATTGGTGTACGAAGTGGTGTGTCCATCGTGGAAGTGAGGAAGTGCGTGGTGGATGTTGTCGAAATGCTGTATGAAAGTGGCGCGAGGAACTTTGTGATCTTGAACGCGAGTCAAATTTACCTGTCCATGTTCCCCTGTCCGGAATCTGGACTTATCCAAGGTCCCCATACTCACGCTTTCACAGATGATCCCACTCAACCTTACACCCCTCTACTCGCCAACCTCCTACCCCAACCGCTTCTGGACCGCTGTGCGGAACACGACAGAGTGGAACGTCTTCATGTACGAGCTCGTCCGCGCTGGCAATGTGATTACCGATTTAATGTTTCAAACGGCTGCACCGCGTTTGCAAGGGACACATATCGGTGAGCACTTGGACTCCCCATTTCCCGCCTGGTCATTTTGCTCTCGCGTCCCCCCTTTCATATCTGCTCATGCTCAACACGCCCAGCTTCGTTCGACGCATATGCCCTCTTTTCCGACATGTTTGCCAATCCTGGCGCATACCTGAATGGCACCGCCGCTAATCCAGCCGGCAATGAGGTGCCTGTGTACAACGTGACTGGATGCATCAACTCATGTGTGTTGCAACTCGACCAGAGCCCGTCCGATCCATATACGTGTACAATAGTCCAAGACGAGGTGCAGAAAGATGCGTACTTGTGGTGGGTATTTCGTGCCGCCTTTTGGAAACGGATGATGTGTGCTGCTGCTTGGTGCTAAAAATTGCGCTGTCTAGGTACGACGAACTGCATCCATCTGAGCAGGCACATCGAATTCTGGCAGCAGAGATCACGGTTTTGATGAAGGGGAAGCATTCCAAATGGACAACGTGGTTGAACTGATGGATGGATGTCGTCGGCTGGCAGGTGGAGCAAGTGGTTGTGCAGTCCGTGTTGGCGGTGCATAGCATTTGGACAAGATGACCTGACTGGACTCTGGGGGCAGAAATGGATATACTGGCATGATTTAAGCACGTAAATTGAGGCGATTAGGATGTCTTTTGACTTACGCCGTTTATACGGGAAGCCTATGTGGCAAAACTATATGCATTGCTGCGCGCGAGACAGAATACCATCATGGGGTCTGAATGGCTCCCTACTCACATATTGAACCTTCTACATATAGCGAATCTGTAACCCTCGAAGTTGTAGTAAATACCCTGCTGACTATTCATAATAGCAGTGCATGTTTCACAACGCAGCAACATTCTGGAATGAGAAAAATATATCAACAGAATTTGTAGTCATTGGAACTAGGTCACAAAGTAAAGGTACAGACGATTAAGGTCAGGTGGCTCGAGGCCTCCGTTAGCCCATTTTCAACACCTCAACCGGCATCTCGAGATGTGTACTTGATTGGCTTGAACAGGGGAAAGGTGCGGTAACATCCTAAATCGTAGGGGGGAAGTAGTATGTAAACCACTAGTTCCACGATGGCAGCAATGCATATCAACTGGGTGGATAAGGCGACGATACTGACAGTTCTACCACTGACTCGAGGAAGACGCCTGTGATATCCAAGTTGCAAATTCCGCGTGGTAACTTATAGAGCACCGAAAGGGAGTCCGACGAGTAGCATCCGGTGTCGCTAGCATCATCAGACCGAAATATGCAATCAGCAAATATGATGCTTAACCCACCAGTTGCCGCTACTTATTCCAACCACCAGTTAGATGTGTGGTGGAAAACTTCAATAGAAACGTGGTGGTTGCACAGGGAGCTCTAGCCTTGAAAGCTTTGAAGAGTGGGAAGTAGGTAACCTCGAGGCATAAGCAAAAAGGTAATCTGAGACTGGGTAGTAGCAATGCTGGCTGGCAGCGTTTTGCGTTGGTGTCATATCGTCCTGCAGGGAAGTCGTCGTCCATGTAGCCCCCGGATCACTCGGCTATCTTCATCAACATCCTCAACCCGTGGGGCGCCGCATTGGGATTACCGCATAGAATAGATTTGAAAAGTTGTACACAGCCGCAACCCATTTATGAATAGCAATCCTCACAATCGAAATGCATGTGCTTCGGTACAGGATAATCTTACAAATACATGTGCAGATGATAGCTTGCTCGGCAGTGAATTATATTGGTGAAGAAGCCCCCCATTTCTCTCTTTGACGAAATCACATCTTGAGTCCGAGATTGACATGAACGGCTTTGACCTCGGTGTAGCTGCATCCCAGGCTTGAATAGACAGGTAACAAAAATGGGGAAAATGGAACTTACTTATCCAACGCATACTGTCCTTGCTCTCGCCCGATTCCGCTTTGCTTGAATCCACCGAATGGCACATGGGAGTCAAACTGATTGTAACAGTTGACCCAGACCGTCCCCGACTTGAGCTTGTGTGCTGTTGTGAGCGCGCGGTTCAGATCCTTAGTAAATACCGCCGCGGCGAGACCATAGATAGAGTTGTTGGCCTGACGCAAAACATCCTCCTCATCCTTAAACTTAATCACAACGCCGACAGGCCCAAAGATCTCCTCCTGCACAATACGCATGTCCGGCGTTGTATTGGAGAAGACAGTTGGCTGGATGAAGTATCCCTCGTTACCATGTCGTTCGCCACCAATATGCACTGTGGCACCATCCTTCTTTCCAGCCTCAATGTATCCCATGATGCGCTGCCACACATCGCGTCAGCAAGTCGGACAATGAGAGGAGAAGGTCCCACATTGTATTGAATTTCAGAAACTTGTGGTCCCTGGAAAGTGTCGGCAGCAAAGGGATCTCCAATCTTGACCGCCTGCGACTTTTCGATGAAACGTTTCAGGAATTCGTCATAGATTCCCTCCTGGACAAAGATGCGGGTCCCCGCACAGCAACACTGTCCGTGGTTAAAGCTATTGGACCAACCATTACGTCACATCCTACGAATGTGAGAAGGCCACGAAACCTACAAAAGGCCAAATGATGCCCAGTTTAGAGCTTGATCAATGTCGGCATCGTCGAAGATGATATTCGGACTCTTTCCACCGAGTTCGAGCGTAATAGTCTTCAAATTGCTTTTCGCAGCTGCCTCCATGACCTTCCGTCCGACCAGCGTGCTACCGGTGAACGCGACCTTATGTATCTTCATGTGCGTTGTAATAGCGTTGCCAACGATATTGCCGTACCCGGTGACGACGTTTAGAACACCAGGAGGGAAGCCTGCTTCTTGAACGAGTTGGCACATCCTGAGCGCCGAAAGTGGTGTAAACTCAGAAGTCTTTAGAATTATTGTGTTTCCTGTAGCAAGAGCAGGTCCGATCTTCCAGGCGAACATCAAAACTATTTCAGAAGTCAGCTGATCGTGATGACTTGATCGGTACGATTTGACGTACGGGGGAAATTCCAGGGGATAATTTGTCCCTGAAAAAATGTTTAGCGATAAGATCGCAAAGTATACGGTACTTACCACAACACCGATGGGTTCATGGCGGGTGTAGGTGAGCTTTTTTTCGGTTGTCTAGCACTGAATCAGACCAAATATACTATGACAGTGACAGACAGAATTCACCTCAAGGACGTTACCAGAAATCTTATCTGCCCAGCCGGCAAAGTAGCGAATGCAGTCGATTGACAACGGGACATCGGCATTGCGTGCTATATTGAAAGCCTTGCCTGCGGTAAAGAAGAAATCATTACGTTGAAATCGAATTGCATCCGATGTAATCCACGCACCATTGTCCAACGCTTCGATTGCAGCGAGTTCATCAGAATGCTTCTCCATGAGGGATGCCAGCTTGCCCATAAGGATGCTCCTCTGTGAACCAGGACAGTTGAGGCCATACGTAGTTTCAAAGGCTTGCTGCGCCGCATCGACAGCAAGGTCGACGTCTTGGGGGGTTCCTTCTGAGACAGATGTGATCACCTTACCATTGGCTGTATGGTGCCCACGACCAGCGAATGGTGAGCATGCGCAGCCGATTCTGCGTGAGTGAAAGCGTAAGACATACTTGGGTTGACCACACTATCGTTCGATAGGAGCCGTTAGCGGTGACGCCAAGGGTATCGATTAGTAGCACATACTCAATAGTAGTCTTGTCTGAACCGTCAACGAACTGCCCGTTGATGAAAAGGCCAGTGTTAATGGACACCTTTCCCTTGTAGACAGGGGTATCAAACTCGTGGGTGAAGATGGAGGGCATCCTTTGGGATGGAGACACAGACGACAGAGGTGAAGAAGATATATGTACGTTTTGGGACCCAAGCGTCTGGATATAAATTGCCAATCCGATTCTTCGTCCCGACTTCATCCATCGTTGATTAGTACGAAGTTGGTAAGTTACAGCGCAGTATCTGCAATTGAAGTTCCGTGGCCAGCCACCGCGTTACGTAATATTCGTCTCAGCTCACTCTCGCCATGGTTTATTCTACCACACTAAACTCGCTGTGATTCCACGAGGGCATAAATTGTATGTGTATCCACACAATTTGTTTACATGACGCCACTCGAGTCTACCAAACCTCAACATTCTTGAGAGTATGAATTTCGCAGACTCACTCAAATCCCTAATGTGGACATGCTCCAGGATGACGACAGCAACGGCAATGTGGCAGCCAAGTAGCGGCCTCTTCCCTACCTGACGTTCCTGCGGGAACTATCGGCGGGGTAGTCTTCCCACCAATGTATGTATTCGTTCAGAAGGCCGTTGGTTCTTTCAACCCTTTTCCATCATATACATACGTTTCTGGCTTCGCCACTAGTCGGCTCCGTCTCACCCTCCCCCACGGATTACCCACTCTGCGGCATATCTTTGATCTGATTGATCAACTCACTATTTCTCTCCACTTGCACCACCTCATTCCTCAGTTCTCCTTTCTCCCTGTTTGTGTCACACGTAGCTACAAGAGCAGTATGATGTGAGGAAGGTTTCCAGATTCTGACTTTGTGCTATTCGGCTGCCAGTCTATCCAGTTCCAGTTCCAGTTCCTTCTCAAAATGTTGATGGTATAAGCTCCGGAATGATAACAGGTCGCACAACACTCCCTGTGCACTGTATGATGTTCATGAAGCAGCAAGTGAGACTTCAGGATCTTTTTCCTAGTTGTCCACGCACATGCGTGACCTTTCAGCAAAAAAACGCACAACAGGTTCGTGACGGTTCCGTATGACTTAGAGAGTCAAAGTAACGCGCGCCACTTCGCAGCTCCTGGTGCCTGTATGCTTCTTTGACAAGTGATTTTATTGCGTATACCTTGGACTATATAAGCCTTCCCGCGGAAGATTCTTCGAATCATAGCGTCCCTCCCATTGATATCTCCTTGCGATTCCAGCTCGAGTGAAACTCGTTGAGCAAGGCGTCATTCCCTATTGTCGAGACATGCCGACGAGTCGCCATCACGAGAGAGGTGCGTTGGAATTTGATTGCATTTTCAGAGCTGATATTATACCTCCCGCTCTTGTTAGGGTCCCCATTATTTTACACCGCTGAACGCGTATGCTCATTTGTTCATCACTTGTGGGCAATCGCCATTTTTCGCAGTTGGCGTATTCTCTTTTTCTACGGGGTGTGGGCGACTGGAGTCTGCCTCATTCACCACTACGCTTGGAACGTGTCCTTGCAGTCGACGCTTCTCACCGTGTACGTGATATCTACACTAGTATCTGCGTAATCTTTTTATTCTTGCGGCCCTTCGTAGGCTGGGTACTGTCTTGGGCTTCGTCATTTCCTTCGGTACATCCACTAGTTGGGACCGGTATAAGGAAGCAAGGAAATTGTGGGCTCAAATCTTATTTGCCACTCGCACCTTTTCCCGGGCGATCTGGTTTCACGTCCCAGGTTTGTCCATAGTGAAAATGTAACCAGTTAAAGCTTACATCGTAACCTGCTTCTATGGTCTACAGAGAACGCCGTCGGTGTTGAGGTGGGGCCCGAAGATCAGGATCTTCTTGACAAGTGCAAGGCCGAGACCCTCATCGAGAAGAAGACCATGATCAACTTGCTGGAGGCCTATGCTGTCGCTGTCAAGCACTACCTACGTAAAGAAGACGGTATTGAGTATCAAGACCTTTATGCATTTGTGCGATTCCTCCCCAAGTACTCTCTCCCCTCAAACATTCCATCTCGTGATGTACACCATCTTCCACCCAGGAACGGAGATGATGCAGAGAAGTGTATGTCTCGCCAAGAAACTTATCGTAGTTCTACGCTCCAACGGACCCCGACATTTCCCTTGGGCGTCCCTACTGAAACAGCGAGCCGTGCTCGACATCCATCCACGAATGGTGCAAGTGAAGGAAGTGGATCACGTTCGTGCAAGCATCTGATGCCGGCTGAGAACCCCCGTGACAATTCAGTCATGGCCCAGTGCAAGCGTCTATGGAACGATGTACCAGGAGATGAACTCCCAACTCAAGCGCGATCACGCCATAAAGTGGCCATTCACAACGTCCCACTTGAGATATCCTTTTACTTGGTGAGTGAAACACACCCTGTGACTGGACAATCAATAAATCAAATCAGAGCTCGTATGTCGCAGCATTGGAAGAAAGAAACTCTAGAATGTCCCCAATGATAGGGTTTACAGCTATGTGTAAGTTAAAATTCGGTCCGGTTGTTAAATAGTAAGCGGCTGAAGGCGCCTACAGTCTCGTTTCATTCATCACTAAACAGTCTCGTCGACGCGCTCACGGAGATGGAAAGAATCGCAACCACCACAGTTGTGTACTGTCTCCATTTTCTACCCAGATTGACGACCTTCTGATCCACAGTGCTATAGATACTCAAAGCACTTATGGTTGCTGACGATCATTTACTGCCTGATTTTGGTGAGTACTGGTTAGATGTCCCCGAGATAACAACTGTCTCAGTCGCCAATAGCCATTCCAAACCTTGGCGACTCTGGGCTGGTTCACCATCCCTGCTACTGTTCTTGCGGTAAGATTGAAAGGTGTTTGAGCATAGGTCATATGTCATACAATTTTCCAGTGCTTCATGTTCTTCGGTTTCCTCCTTGCTGGGGCAGAGATTAACAGTGAGTACGGTGCAAATATTGGGCGTTGGACCTACTGATGCCTTGTTGTTCCTAGATCCATTTGGTGCGTCGGTCATTTATTCTGTCGTTACATCCTCTAACGGTGTGAAACGTTTTGTCCAGGGTATGACAAGAATGATTTAGTATGTAGAAGTCGATCAAGCTGTCCATAGTATCTAATGCACTCTTCCCCGCCCAGCCTCTGAACGACTTCGTTCAAAACATCCGTAATTTCTTTTCTTGCCTCCTTCCTTATCACGTGCTGACGGAGTGAATATCCCTTTTCTATGCACCATCAGAAAAAGAGCTTCATGCGTTGACCTCCCGACCACCCCCACAACCTGCTGACTGGGTCTTCCACCCAGATAATAACCACCTCTTCCCGCCGTGTCCTGAGAACGAAGACGTCCCCCCCAGGGAGTGGGTACACAGGGGCACCGATAAAATACGTGAGGTGCTATATGACCCTGTGGAGAAGCGTCATGGCCATATGTAATCAGTGTTCGGAATGCCGTGGAGATTCTCTGGGAATTATGCTCGTGTTGTTTGGGCTGTGACTTTTTGAATTTGCTTCTCCTTTGTATATGTATTGTCTTTGGCGCAAGTCGGAAAAGGCGGGTACGGAGAAACGTTCCATTCGGGCGGACGCATGTAGTATACAGTCCATCCATGAATGTGGGTGGTATCGGATATGTATACAACAAAAAATGATAACACTGATGTGACCGTTGACTTCCAACACAATGATATAACCAAGGGATAGAAAACATCTACTACATCCATTGGCATGTATCCACCTCCCACGTACATCTTTATATTGTATTGCCTTAGAAAAGCCCCACAAGGTCAGCAAACGGATCCCGATTTTGGGTGCTACCAGACTGTTGAGGTTGCGATTGCGATGGATGTATTGGATGTTGCTGGCCAACCAAAGATGACTGGGACTGTATGTTTGGCCGGACGATGCTCATGAACTGTGACGCACTCATCCCAGGATTTGGGTGTTGCACAGGAGACTGGGTGCGCATCATCGAACCTATACCCATTCCCACTGGCGGCGAAGATGAACCTCCCAAGTTCCCCGCACTGGGGTTCATCGCTTTCGCGCCCGCGCTCCCATTAGATGGCGAAGATGTTGGCGTGGGCGTGCCGGGTAGCATTATCGATCCGAATTGTTGCCCTTGTCGTTGAGATAATGGGAACGGTGAGGATATCGAGGGGCGGGTGGCGTTGTTAACCGACGGTAGCTGAGTGGGCGTTGGAGATGGTGCAGAAGAATCAAACAAACCTGCAAGATCATCTGCAGAGTTCCCAGTCACTGAGTTTGATGGCCCGTCATCGAGATCGATGAGTGACAACCCCGTGTTGTCTGTCGATGTCGAGCCAACAGTGGTCAGTATTGACGCGACAGCGGCGAGATCCCCTCTTTGGAAGGCTTCGAAACGGGCAACGACAGTATTAATCTGGTCATTTGCCTCCAAGAAGGCGCCTATTAGTGGACGAGTGTCGGTACATGGCTATAATAATAGGAAGAGCACACGTGCGTACTTAAAGATTCAGGGTCGTCTGACTCCGCGTCTGAGACCCATTTCTGGAGTTGGGGGCGGGCTGATTTGAGGATGGTAGCTACTTGCTGTAGAAAATCAGATGGTGGATAAAAATAAAATTCAAGGTTACAATATTCTTGAAAGAAGCACTCACATCATATGCATCACCTTTTGCAAATTTCTCGCCCCTTTCAGCATCGACGTTATCCAACATCTCATTCAGTAACACGACCTTGCTCTGTAGCTTAGCGAGTTCGGCTAAGGCTTGGGCGCGATAGTCAGGTTTAGTGTCTGGGTTCGCTCCGGCGAGAGATTTCATAAGTTCTTGCGCTGCAGCAAGGTCACGCGGTGTTCCTCGGCGGATGAGCTCTTGAAGCTTTGCGGACTGGGCTTCGCGGTCCTCGTTTTCGAGCTCTTCAGCTGATTTGAGCGTCTAAAACGGTGGCATCAGTGGGTGACACGATGCAGACAGAAGACAAAGATCACAACGCACCATGGTAGGCTCCGACATATTTCTCCTCGGGAGATCCCTAAACCGATAACCTTTGAACGTCAATAACCGATGCATGTCCCGAATGTTGCCCAAATCCTCCTTCCACCTAGACTCTGTACATATACCCTCCCTCCACCCATGTATGAGCTCCAAGATGCGGGACATGACGGGACCGGGGAAAGGTGGGGGGCGTTCAGGGAAGCGACGGACGAGTTCATTAAGGAAGTCCTTGGTGGCTATTTGGAGATGAAACGCATACCCACATGATTGGACGAGTGTGTCGAGCAGAGAGAGTGCGAGTAGGGCTATGTGGGGATTCCGGTGGTTTGCAAGGCGCGCAGTGAGCATAGCTGCTTCACGGGGCCTTTGGGTATCAGAGGACATTCGAGAGCAAACCACGGTTGAGCCCGCTACCATTCCACCGAGATAGCAAACACTCACGTATTGGCCTTCTTTGAGTTGATGTATTCGGCGATCTCGATGTATTGGGCATAGTTTGGCTCATGCACGGAGGGATCACAGGCGTTGGTGATGAGGACTTCGAGACGGGATGCTCTGAACCACGGAGTCGCTGAGCTGCCCAACATGAGGAAAAGGTTGCAAGACGATGATGATGACTCCGTGGACTTCGTGGGAAGATGAACTCATCCCCTGTCTCGTTCCAAGACTCGTCAAGACATTCAACATCAGATACTTCGACGACTCTGGGACCAAGACTAATGTTGGATTTATTCTCAACGACCTGGCTGTGAGCCAACAAAGGAGTCCTGGAGAACTCGAATTCTCCCGGTTAAGTACTTTTTTTATTGTCCATACGATGGAAGACGCTTTGGTAGGTCCTCCGCAGTAATCATCGAGTACTGTGGAACGCGACACAAAGAAACTAAAGCGTCTTAGAAACATGACTTCACATTGTTCGTCCACCAGGATAGATGAAGGGTGGAGGGATATATAACCCTGGTAAACTTGTTCAGCAGTCCTCCTATCACTCCAATTCGCCGAGAGGATCTGGTCATTCCCTCGTTTGCCTTTGCTCAATACCCTGCATTTCTTACCCTTCACACTACGGCGATGGAATCGAACAAGGCACGTTTACCATTGACGTGTAACTATTCTCGTGTATTGATGGTCGTTCTCTCAGCGACGCGCCTGTAATTTCCCCCTGTGCACGTACACTGTCAGGAGCCCAGCAGAGCTGGCGAAGCACATTTCTTCCCACATGAACAAGAACAGGTATGCCTGCTCGCCTTTTTCGTGGCACTTTCACTCATCCCTGTAGTTTATTTCCTTGCCCTGCTCTCGGGTGTAGTTATACCACCCCTACTAAGAGAGGTCTGCTCATTCACTGGCATAAACAGTACGATAGTATCCTCTTTATTATGTATTGCGTAATAATGTTTTCTCAACAGTGCCAGAAAAGCTACCCTTTCCACAGGTACACTTCGTAACGGGGATCGTAATGCGGCGCGACATAGGGCTTCTGCCCCTCTGAGGAGCAGCCGTGAAAGCGGATCGTCCAATGATGCAGATTCGGACAACTCATCTTCCCTGTCGCACTCCTCGGGCATCCCCTGGCAAGGACGTGTTTGGCCCCATGATTTTCTGGAAATCATGGAACAATCGGCTGCGCTGAACAGTACAACTGGTGGGTGTTACTACCTCGACACTCCCGACGGCAGGAAGAACGTCCCTGCCCACCTACTCCTTTATGAACTTTACGAGCAGCACGTAGTGCGCGACAACAGGTGGCTTATGAAGCCCGAAGAGGAAATGGAGTGGACGCTACAGTCTGAGGCACTCCGTTTGGAAAGCAATTTCTCTACTCTTGAACCTGAAGTTGGGATCCCCGTTCACACCACTGGTCGTGAAGGGTGTCTGTGCGGTGAATGGATGGTTGAGTTGGGCTACTGGAATAAGGAAGACCTTCCCTTCCCCACCGTCTTTACGAATGGTGATTACTAGGCACCGCAAAAGTATTGCAGGCAGCCGCTGTTTTGGATTCCCTTCTACCAACATTACCCTCAATTTTAATCATGCTCGTTACTTATATTTCAGTCCTGTAACTTCAATACCTACTTGCGCACTCCTTACCACGTAGCAATCTAGTAGTATGATATATCTACCATCATTAATCTGCAACAGTAGTTATTGGCTGACATAATGATAAACGTCATAACTTCGACTTGTACGCGGCGGCGGCGAGGTCTTCAAAATTCTTTATCCCACTGAGATATCTACACAACCAGCCCACTCTTTGTTGTTTCACATAAGTGGAGAGATCTAGTCTTCGATACTGAGGCCGTCAGCCCACGTCCGTAATGCGAACTGAACACGGCACCATCGCTCATTCACCATTGGCTTCCCCTGTAGCTTCGTCATCAGCACACCAACAGTCAAGCTCCCAACAAGACTGCTTCACTTGTAGGATAATCGGAAGCGGTGCATTCGCCGCGGCGGGTCTATATGCTCTGCACGCGTCTCGCGCTAGTGCTCCGGGAAGTATAATGGGAAAGAGAATAGTGGGCGGGATTGGAATATGTGAGCCTTCATTTCTTTGTTGATTTTCAACAATCGCCACGCCGGGATGATTTTATTTGTTAAGTATTTTGCCATCGGGGCTTGCCTTACTTCGCAGCGACTAATTTCTTGGATTTGGCCCTAACTGTTTTGATTTGTGTCAGGTTTTTTAATCGGAGGCGTGATGAGATGGAATATATAACGCTATAGTATCCCCCCGTGCGCTATGCAACTGTGGGAGGTGTAATGAAATATAACGAAAGTCGCCCGGGTTCAGGAGATCAGTCTTCCGTGCCAACGTAATTCAATAATAGTGCAGTGTCGTCAGACTATGCCTATATGGTGTGTACATTTCAACCGCTCACATCAGATTCTCGTGCTTTTCACGACTATGAGATATGTTTTTAACTAGGGCGACGTGAACCATTGCACCTCCAAAATTTCCGACAATGGCAATTTTCCAAACATTTTCAGAAGCAATCAAGGTTTTTACCGTTTCCGACATATGTTTTCTAACCGAGTGGCTCAGCATCCTACGCGGGTGGCACACCCCTGGTGCTTTGACCACCCCGTATGATTGCTGTTAGAAAATCACCAAAATAGGGAATTTTGGTCGGTGGCTGGGTAAAGTGAACAGAAGCAATCCGATATCGAGTGGTCATGACACGGTGAGTGGAATGCCATAAAGGAGGCGCGTGCAAGCAGTGGAGGGAACACCCCCACTGGCGCCCATTGTCGGATCCGCTTCACGACGGATCCGCTCCTCCCCCTGCTTCTCCAGCCTTCACACAACACCTTTCGTGCCCACTCGAATTCTTCACACCATATCTATTCTTACAAGATGCCCGTCACTCGCGTCTCTCCTGCACTTGTATGTAATCTTCAATGAGTCTTTTCACGTGTATTCAATGTTGCGGACAGGAACCGGGAGCGTGCCACATTTGCGGCAAGAAACTGAGCCGGAAGGCTGATCTCCCGCGTCATATGCGGACGCACGCAGCTAACAAGGATGAGCTGTATGGATCCTCCCCATACCCTTCAGAGCCAAGAGAAACTTACACAAAAGTTATCAGGATGTTCGGTTGTCCCTACGAAGGGTGCGGTTATAAGACCCTCCAGCGTTCGAACTTGGCGACACACTTGCATACACAGTAAGTCGCTTTGGATTCGTCAAAGAATGGAGTGTCAGTTTATCCCGTCCTCATTAGCACTGGTGAACGCCCCAACAAATGCTGCCATCCCGGTTGCACCTACTCGACTTCTGATCCCGGCTCCCTTACGCGTCATCGCAGAAGTGTCCATGGGTACGATCCCAAGGCCAAGAGATCAATCCGCTCTGAGGACGCTGCCCGCAAAGTGCCTCGCCGGAAACGGAGGCCCTCGCCATACTTTACCTCTTCGCCATCTTCTAGCGAGGGCTCATGCTCTAGCTTCTCCACAAATGTTGACGATCTACTTCCTGAGCTCCAAGGGCTTCTTGAGGCACCCTCATGCTCCATGGCCGAACCATACCCCGTAGTGGCAGCCAAGCACACCTACCCTGGCTATGACACTGAACTCTCTCCTCGCACTTTTCCGTGCAACGATCCTATGGTTTACCCTTCTTTACTTGGATGCACTACGGAGACATTATTTCAAGAAACTGAACACGCCTCAGCTGTCGTGTCATGTCCCCAGATACCCACGGCTCCCCAGCAAGAAGCTCCGTACTTCGCACTGTGCTACCTGAATAGCCTCGATTCTTGGGTGCCTTCGCCTCTGCCCCCGCTTCTCTCCAACGACAACTTCTTCATCGGTGCAAGCAGCTACGAATCGACCAACACTTTCCAAAGTGACTTCCCTCAGTTCCAACAGGTCGATAGCGAAGGAATTGGGCATCGAGAGCACTTCCTGGATGGGACTTTTCCCAGCTCCGGGTTGACTGCCGACTTCACTCACAGTGGACAATTTTGCTACGCTACCTTCTCTACGTCTGATGGACTCGGCGCCCGTGCTACTGACTTGTTTACGCAAATTTCCCTTGCGTGCTAGAGTTTGGACGAGGACCGCATCTACAATTCTTTCGTTCCTCGTTCGGGTGGTGATGTTGAGCGTTATCACTGGATATTTGACACTGCATGGACTAAGCATAAGTTGACGACTGCATTTGTGGCATCTTCCTTCTTTCCCCCTTCGTAACCATTATTGTTCATTTATCGTTTCACTGTAGCCTTAAACATTGTTGGGGTTGTCGCTTGGTTTCCGTTTCACTTTTGGCTTTCCACCCATCTCTACTTACCCTCCGTTGTTTACATAACGTCGATTTGTATTCACTGGAATCCGCTTTCCAAACTACGAGTGTGATACCTATGAGTTCCTGGGAAGTAGCAGGTGGAAGCATCCCACCAGCAGGGCGCCAACGGATTCACTAGGTGCCCAGTGCTGGACTAATTTGGCCTTCTTGTAATCCCCAGTATGTATAATTGTTGCCGCGCGGTCACGAAGTGGGTGAAGCAGTCTTACTAACTTAGGTATTCGTGCATGTCGAGGAACACGAGTTGGCAGATGGTGACAAGAATTTTGGTCAGCTCAAAGCACACAGCGAGGTTTTGAGCCATCGGTCGAAGGACAGCTAGAGATCAAGGTGTAAGTAAGTGGAAAAGAACTAGGGATACCCTGTTGGTACATAGTACAAACACTCATACGTTGAGATATCGGGCGGCGACTATCAGCTCAGCATTACAGGCCGAGGAATATATTACATATGTAGTATGAACCACTTGGACAAGGTGAGGCCAAATGATGGCCATCGAGGACCGAGACATTATGTACGTAAACCAACCTTAAGCACCAGTTTAATACATTAACACGGTTTCCGAACGGGCTCTAAAAAGATACAATGCCCATCGACATTCCCATTTTTTCACATAATCAAAGCACTCACTTCGAGTCGCATACATGGTCGGCGCCGGACAGTCTATACGATCAAAAAAGGCTCGTGTCACTCGTTCGAGGTAACCTACATTTGATGATGCACTTACACCTCGTTCCATCTACCACGAGCGTTCAAACTCGACATCAGCGAGTTCGTGTATAGCTTAGCGAGTGGCACATTAAACAGCAGATGACTGTCGTACTGTCAGAATCCTTCTTAGATCTCTAGGAAAAGCAACCTACAGTCCCCAGGTCTGTTAATTGACATTGTTGGTACAAAAAGTAGTTTGGTCTGGTCAGCTTAAGTAGCTCTTACAATTGTGAGGTAGAGAACAAGGTCGACTGTTGCGCACAGGGAAGTGACGAGACCCGTCTGCATGGTCACTGTTTTTCCACGCCTTTCAGCACGCCCATTCTAACCACAAGCGAGATGACTTACGTGTAATGACACGATCGATGACATCGTCTGTGGGAGGAAATCCACTCTTTTGATTCCTCTGTAGAAGTCGTAGGTCTTATCACATAGGAGCAGCAGATCGAAGACGGCACTTACCAGGTGCAACACAAGCACTGTGGTAATGATTATATCTGCACAAGCCGCACAGGCTAACCAAACGATCACGATGACCTCAAACCTCTGGAACTGAACAAATACGGGAACCATCCGAACCCCGATTGTCGCGCCCACAGAGCCAAGGAAACCCGCGACACTCAGGAGTACAACAGCCGAAACAACCAACATATTCTTTGTAAGAACATAGATGCGCCATGCAAAGAAGAGCTGAACCGATCCACTGATAAGACCCTAGCTGGGTGATCAGACATGCTGCAGAACAATGAGAGAGGAAGCGTACGGTCATGATGGGGTCTATGAACAGGCGATGAAACATGATCGTGAACATATGTTCTGACGTTCATGAGGCCCCAACTTACCAGTTGCGAACACTAAAAAACAACGTCAGCAAGCTTCAAAGGTTACAATGAACACTTGCCCCAATTTGCTGTTGTTAGCCATAGCGAATCCCCTGGTGCGATCGACAGGGATTAAGAAGGGTTGTTCGGGTACAATGTGAAAAGAGCAACCTACCGAAATGGTTCACAAGGGCTTGGTAAGCGTAGACGAAGTCAAAGAGAGTGTTAACTGTGTCCGCGAGAAACAAGTATGCAACCTAAAGAGAATGCAAGGTCAATGCTTTGGAATAAAGATGCAGAGGTTTAAGTTGCTGACAAAGAACTTGACCCAGAAATGATCGCTAGCCATGGTTGGTCAGTACGAAACCTAGATCCAATGAGACAGACTCACCTCTTGCAGGTGCTATAGTAGAGATACATTTGTGTGATCATGATCCCATAGAGGAGAATGTTGATTGCGACTCCGATGAGGAAGGGACCATGGCTGCAAGGACAAACCTCAGGATAGGTGTAGATAGGAGGGAAAGACTCGAACACACGCGACCTCCGCTGGATTCATGGTGAGCCCAGTAAGTGCAAAGCTATCACCGGAGAGGGAGAATTGGCCACGATGAGTTTCCCATGGGAAGCAGATATAAGTACGGTAGTGTACATACCCTGTGACACTCCACGGCAACCATGCCTAACATGGATTCAAGATGCGTATACGTGGGGTAGGCGAGTAAAAAAGTTTGCCTACGTAGTCCAGGGTGGATTGAGTTCTCTGGCTGTCAAAACTTAGTGACCGTAAGAGGGAACGTACAGGGTCTCAATCATATCTACATAACTTACTATCATGTGACCACTTGTGCATAATGGACATCCCATGCATAATGATAGGTAGCGCTCCACCTCCCCAATTTCTTGACACCGGAATAAGTAAACTAGACTACATACATCATAGTTTCATTGACT
>Ga0307518_10000107_pt1 | contig 59028 bp, 90 predicted proteins | sample 25_EM_MG_FD_203889 | JGI IMG/M metagenome (GOLD analysis project Ga0307518, IMG submission 203889) | Populus trichocarpa ectomycorrhiza microbial communities from riparian zone in the Pacific Northwest, United States - 25_EM | ecosystem: Host-associated > Plants > Roots > Unclassified | place...
TCAGACCCTGCTCTGTTACAGGCATGGCCTTGTACAGTTCCTGCTGAATCTCGGGAGGCCTGTGCATGTACCTCGAATGATGTCCCAAAGATATTGAAAATGTGTCATACCTCTTTTCAATAAGTTCTGTGAGAATTGCGCTCAGCTGCTCGGTGAGTTTAGTTGTGCAAAATAATAGGAATCTAGGCTGCACCATGGCTTGGTGCCAGCAAATTCTGGAGAGCACTACCTCGTGAGCTGCTATACTCACCAGAGAAGAGCCTTCTTGTGTCGGTGAGTTAAGTTATCGTCGAATGTGTGCCAGAACCCAATCATGAATCCGTTCTAGAGGTTTGATTTCTATTCTCAGATATAAAAACTAAATTTGGAAGTCACCAGAGAAGAGTCCTCCACGTGGATTAAATGCGCGTCTGGCCCAGTGACCGAGAACAATACTAGTCTAGCAAACAGGCCCACGGAGTCAGTCTCGTAGCGACGTGTCATCGGAGGTGCTACTGAGAGGCGGTTAATGTTGTGCTAATCGAATGTTGAGTTGTGGTATGACAGGGACTGGCCGAGCGTTGAGTACTAGTCGTCACTGGCATGATATCATAGGAGTTAAATAGTATAAATAAGTCACCTTCTGCCCATCTTAGATATCTGCTTCACCTGTTACTCACTGCATATCTTCGCTGCGCCTGGTCTTCTGCACTTCATTCGTATCATCCATCCTTGCTCGCGACCTCAAGACAATACAGAACACGTTCACTGATTATAATGACCAGAGTGATTAGGCTCCCTAGGCAAACCAAAGACTTGAGGGAAGGCAGTCGCTCCCTCTCACTGATTTCAGTAGTCACATGGGGTGATGAATTGAAGGCATTGTACTTGACGCCCATATGTCATAGGGCAGGGGGCTCAATTGCTTGCTGTGTTATAGCTAAGCTTATCGTGTACAAAGCACCCCTGTTATCTTGTTCCTTTACCACCACCATCGACCCTCTTCACTGTATCGAGGGTAGAAGAGTGCCGCTGTGGGTGCTGTTCCTGTGCCATCATTCCCCTGACATAAGTCGTCAGCCAACCAAAGAGCTAACTTGTGTGTATTACCACAACCATACACCTACCATTTCAATCCGTGTCCGATCTTGGGACATCACTAATCAAGTTAGAGGTATGGATGCCATTCACAGCTGATGATCCCATGATTCCCATCAAGACTGATGTGCATTTGTGCAGCATGCACCTGATCAACGTAAACGCTTTTCTTAGGAGGGAGAGTTTGATGAGAGAGGGAAAGCGAGTAGATCGTCGAGCCAAAGTCCTTGACTTCGGCGATGACAGAGAAACAAAGTATGCGATTCTTTCCCATCGGTGGGTCGGGAAAGAAGTGGACTATGACGAGATAGTCGAACTCGCGAAGATGGCCGTGGAGGAGAGAAACGAGATTCGCCAGCGGGGTGGGTATCGAAAGATCCTCGATAGCTGCAAGCAGGCTCAGAAGGACGGATACGAGTGGCTGTGGGTCGACACCTGCTGTATCGACAAGCGAAGCAGCGCAGAGCTATCCGAGGCCATCAATTCCATGTATCGGTGGTATGAAAATGCAACAGTATGCTATACGTACCTCCACGATGTCCCTGGTTCATCCTTTCCCACTGCGCGCGACGATGAGAGGTATCCCGATTTCAGTGGATGGCCGGAGTGGTTCTCGCGCGGGTGGACGCTACAAGAGCTGATAGCCCCAAACAACGTCCAGTTCCTCAACAAGGACTGGCAAAACATAGGCGACAAGAGGACACTTGCATCTATCTTACAAAATATTACTGGAATTCCGGAGGATACATTGACACATGGACTTCGCGGAAATCGTCCGTGCATTGCTCAAATCATGTCGTGGGCGTCCAATCGGAAGACAACGCGAGTCGAGGACAGAGCTTATTCGCTGATGGGTCTGCTGGACGTAAATATGCCTATGTTGTATGGAGAGGGGAAGAAAGCGTTTCACCGTCTTCAGCTGGAGATCATCCGCGCATCGAACGACCAAAGCATCTTTGCATGGAGTTACAAACGAGGCGATATGCAGCCTGGCAGTATCCTTGCGGATGACCCGAGCTGCTTCCGGCATTGTGGTGAAATGGAGTTAATGGACTCCGACGAATTCATCAAAGAGAACGTCCCCGAAGAAGAGCTGGACTCGGTCGAGGATCGACTCGGCACATTCCCGATCACGAATCGCGGCGGCATCCAGATTTGGATGCTCCTTCATCCCCATGTTAACTCTCGCACACTCTTCCAAGCCAGGCTGCCATGCCGTGGTGGTCCATGGGAGCCACCAGTAACCATCACTCGGCTTTGTGGGAATCCAATTTCTAATAGGTGTCCATTTCCTGTGTATCCAGAGGGCCCTCCACAGTTCCGTCAAGTCTATCTCAGATACCAAGACTTGCCGCATCGTAACACCACATTCAAAATCGACAATAGTGCACTCACTGAAAATGGTTCCACTTGCTGCGCCGCGTACCCAAAGAAATTCAGAGGAAACACGTTCACGCTGACCAGCACCGATCCCCTTTGCGTCAAAGCCTATTTTGATAGTCGAACCAACCACCGGTTTGTAGTGGGCTTTGGACGATCTTTTGGCAAGGACTGGATACATGTCGATTCTGATGAATCTAACATAATTTCACGACCGTCATGGGAGGACTATATGAAACATAAATACTCTGAAATGCTGGCCAGAACGCCAGAACATGCAAAACAAATGAACAGGGCGCGTTCTGGGGCTGAACAGGTCTGCATTGTGGAGACCCGTCTCCCCCAACCAACAAGGATCCTTCAGATCTCGTCCGTCGTGTGGAAGAGCTCAAGGATGTGTGGAGTTAAGCTTGAGGTATTTGACGATCCTGGTTTCGGTGACGTATCAGGTGAATGGACAGCCTTCGACGTCAACGTGGGTAGTTTTTTTTTGCACATCTCATTGGCACTGATACCACTACTTATTTAGGGAACAGACGATCCCGCCTGTGACTGGCGGGGTCTCATGGTACTCCATCGGCAGAGGAAGTACGGTAGCCACACCGTGACAATACGCGGGGTTCTCGCTAATTTCTGGGCTGCACCCGATGGTATCAAAGTGAGCATAAATGCCCTTCGTATAATGTTTGAGCCTTACGAGAATAGCTGGGGGACTACGGTTACTTTACGGACTCCAAGGGATTCTGCTGCAAAGGAAACCTCTTTGCCGACCTCGAGTCGCATTCTTCGATGGCGAACATCACCAGACAATATAAAACATTTTCAAGGGATCGTCTGATAATCCGGAATCGGACGGACGCCAACATTCTGATGCTGTCACTACCAAGTAACGACAACCTCAAGTCGTTGTTGATTTCGCTCTCTTCTCAACACACCAACAGATACCTAGTCACAAGGATCGTACAGTGTCCTCCTGATCCTTTCCGGCCCGGTTCAAACATGACAACACTTTTCTATAGCGTTGCAAAGCCATTGATTTGGCACCGAAATGAAAGTGCTGTTTCTGTGTCGGAGGAGCGGTCCGTAGGCGACGAGTTGCGAGGTAAGACAGAGGGTGACCAAAGGGTTAATGATAGATGAGATGAAGTTATGAAGCGCCGTTTTCTTTGTTGGTTGTTCTCTGGCGGTCTGTTCGTCTATACCTACTAATAACTAATATGTATTCTTTCGTGTATCATTTCTAAGTATTGTAGTCTCTAGTGCGAGGCCAGGAACGCGCTGAGGAGTCGACAGAGCGTGACATCTCCTATAGGGGCCTATCTTATGGTCTCCTGAGATAGGACACCATCCGATCGCCTTCCTGCAACTACCTTTGCATCTTCAGCGTTGTCCCAATGACACCACCCCGCCAATCACCTCTATTTCCTAGCGACTCCTCTGGAACAGTTTCTGGGCCTATAGCCCAGTGGTTCTTTCTAAACCAATTAGTACTCTAGAGCATGGTCATCATTTCCGAAGGCGGTTGTGTGTGAAGTGATCGAGTAGGCATCCTTCCGTCTCCCCTTTCCCCTTTCCCCACTCCCGCAATCACCCTCCATGTGAACCAGATGGGGCTCGTGGCCGATCAATCCGAACGACAATCGCCTCTCCACACAAAAGGTGGCAATCAGGATATTTCGTGGCTTCTGAACGAGGACTAGGACCAGGACATCTGTATATATGATCAGTTTGTCTCCCGCGGTGCCCAGAGTCCTTGTATTCAACGGACAGTAGAAGATGATAGCGTCATAGAGGTCGGCGAGGTATGCGCATCGTCTGCCGAGCAGAATACGCAATGCTCTGCAGGAATGTTCGGAACATTGGTGACCGGATTTCGCCTTCCTGTTTTTCCGATAGGGACATTCTCAATTTTTGCAGTAACACCGCCAGACGAAGAGTCATTGGAGAATGCTTGGGAACGTACCTGTGTCGCCTCACCCCCTTGTCGCAGGCTGATGCGGCGGATGGACACCGAGATCATTCCGCGGGCTTTAACACCACCGCTTCACCTGTGGAATCGAAAGAAGCCTCTCATCTCTATCCGGCATAACCCATGGCTAGACAGGGAAGCGGAGCATTCTGGAGACGAGGTGAGCGATGGCTTATGACATTCGGAGGACGATGTGACAGGCAGTTCCTAAAAGACAATCCAGACACCCAAGTGTCGTCATCACACGACCAGTTTCATGTCTACAGGCAAAGTCTCCTTACGCAGGCGCCCGGGATGCAAAACTTACCAAATTTCGCAAACACGCCAGTGGGGAGATGTGGATCCACGAACGCGCTCACGGTATCGCCCCATGGTGTCGAGTTCCCAACCAAAGGAGGATGACGAACCCAATGAATATGTTTTTGGTAGTTTCATTGTAGCTGACGATGCTGACCTGCTATCTGATTGAGTATGTTCGTAATTTCTCCAGAAACTGTTCTAATCCTCTTGGGACTGTGTAATCAGAGAAATTACCATGACCACGGCCGATCCACCTACAAGTGCATTGCGTGCATTTAACACCAACAGAACCTGACAAGTTCAGTACATATTTTTCTAACCTGCGTGATGAAACACACTTCTCATTGAAAATCCATTTGATGTCAGCGGTATCCCCTTTGCCATACCACTTAATAGCCGGTACATGCTCGTCTCTTTTGAAAGTTCTGCCACCTAAGTGCTCAGCGACCTTCAGCAGGTGCTGGGGCAAGTTCCAGATTTCCATTTTTGTGATGCCGTGCTTCCTGGCTGCCTGCTGGATTTTCTCAATGAGATAAGGGAATGTCTCCTTGGTTGCACTGATGCGCGTAACAAGGAGTGTTTGTGGCGGTGGATACGTGTCAACTGACCAAGCTGCATATGTGGGTTGATCGTTGTTCCCGTCGTCTCTCTCTACACCCCAGATGTGCATCGACACAAGGCGTAATGCGGAGCGGAAAGTATGGGAGGATCCGAGGCCTTGGTCTGGTATGAACGTCACTAATGTTGAACCCGGCGTCGGCATGGCCGCCATAATACGTTTGATCTGTTCAACGTCCTTAGCCCACAGTCTGCTGAGGTCGTCCTTGCTGAGCCAGGTCCAGCCGTCGGAGTTCGTCTCCAGATTCGAGGGCTGCGGGGGTACTTCCCAGACTGTAGAGATAGGCTCCCTCGCCTCCCAACCACCGGAATCGACGAATGTTGGTCCTAGCCTCGTGTAGAACTCGCTTCCGATGTCACTGTATAACACAGAAAAGAATCCCTTTCCTGCTAGTTCCACTTCGTCAGGAGGAGCACCCCACTCGGCTGGAAACTCCGGGAGATTATACTCTGCCGTGCGTCCCGCGAGAACCCAGTGCAGCAGTCGCATCATGTGGGAGGCATATCCTTTTCCCCGTTGATCCGGAGGTGTGTATATACTGGCTATTCCGTAGCACGTAACTTCTTGTGGTTTGTTCTCGTTTCCATCTGATGCTGGGTACACCGCCAGTCCCCGTCGTCGAAACCTGTTTTTCGAAAATATTAGCATAATCCGCACTTCTGCGTAGATGATCTGATCTGCGACATACGTCTCACAGGAGGCAACGAAGTCCAGTGTGGTGGGGTTGTCCCTTGGCGCTAGGACCCTGATATTCCATCGAAATCATTGTTGAGTTTATTGAACTTAGTGACTGAAGACGCTACCAAGTAATCAACCTCGAGTCGGCAGCATGCTCCATCGCCCCTATCAACGTCTCCCGGGTTATGTACTGTTCCTCCGTTAGCCCGTGTCCCCATTGATGCCAAGTTCGCTTGTTGGATACCAGGAGCTGTGCTGGGGTTGCAACAAACAATGATAGTGTGGAAAGATTCGACTTGGACTCATTCAAGGTCATCATTTAATGGTGGCTGAAAAGTTGGTGCCTTAGTACCGCGAAAAGTTCTCCTACGTCTTCTCACCTGTCGGTCACCGGCAGATGGTAAACAAGTTTGGGGTGGGGATGTTAAGATATCGATCGTCGATTGCCGGCGCAGCGTTACAGGCAAGAATATATGGGACTACCCGGACATGAGGAGGCTACTAGATGGTGGGCGTCAAGGACGAAGATATATTATTCCTACTGGTGGGCAAGGGATGAATTTAGCCGTCTGCATTTTGCTCTCTCTAAGTTCCTTCCTTTTCTCCCCTGTTCATCAAATCAAATAATTTTTCTTGCACGTATTCCCTTGCCTCAGTTTTGGAAACTCGCATTAGTATACAACTACAGACATCCACCACTTACACCAACTAAATTGCAAGCGCCTTAAGCTTCGCAACATCACTTTATGTAAACTTTAGAACATCTTAGCCCCCTCCCAGGTACTATAAAATGGAGACAGGCTGGTCATCCCCTCGAACAGGCCTTCTCCAACTGCCAAAATGTCCCGTTTTCTCGGTGTCGCGTCGTTGCTCCTCTCTTCGCAGCTTGTTTTTGTCGCTGTTGATGACACCGCCTCGCGTATCCACAAACCCAAGTTGGGTGTTGTCCTCGTGGAGCTCTTGGGGCGCGATTCTAAACCTGTCGAGACAATCCGGGTGTGCTTCTGGGTAATACAGTGAGTCGCAATATACAACGTGAACCCTCTTAGTGCGATGCGAACTTCAGCTGTCCTTAGAACGGAGGTGAGGAACGTAATTATAAACTCCAGGAACGCCCGAGAGCAACCAAGTCACGAAACGCCAAGTACTTATCCTGCACTGTGTGCTGCCTTTTTGTTTGTATGATGTTTAGTTTATCCTCGAGTTGAGGCGATGGAATACTATTGCACAGGACAGCACGTAGCTGATTGAAGTCGATACCACTAGTAACGGAAGGAACGCGAATCTTCTGATCACTTGGCCTGAGCACTTCTGTGTGGCATGTTCGAACAACCCCCCTCGACCCTTCTATACTAAACCATCCCCATTCTTTCAACATCTAGTGCCGTGTTTCCCTGGCAATCTGAGCAGCATATGGGTTCTTTGGATCTTTAGCGTAGGCCTCAGCTGTGGCACCAAAAATTATGAGTCAGTCAATGCAGGGGATACTATACGTGCAACAAGTAATGAACCCACAGCGAACGCCCATTTCTTGCATGGTAGACACGAGGTAGAAGGTTATTCCAGAAGCGGCGATGAAGGGAGCCATAGGCCTCAAAACCTGGAATGTGGCGTGGTATATGCATTTTACAGTTCATAAAGAAGGAGCCCACAAAGGGAGACAATATGAACTTGGATGAGACCAGGGCATGGACGAGGACGAGATGCACGTACAGGCGTGGGCCACTTGCGCAAACCAAAAAAAGCCATCTTCAACTATTGATGAACTGTTCGAGTATTGAGCGTTTTTACGCAAAAAAAATGAAAGCAACTCACGGAAGGGCGCTTGCAAAAGAAAAGAGAACGTTTACAGCAAAGTTGTCCTCGACACGGAAACAAACGCGAAGATGTGATTACATAATGACTGGCCCCTTCTCTTCCTGAGATTGGCTGACTGGCGTAGTCAGCCAATCTCATGATGTAGCATTCCCATCAACAACTTCGGCAGTCATGGTCAGTCCGCAGTCAGAATAGAAGAGAAAACCCCAGTGAGGTTCAATTGCTGCAATTGTTGTCTTGTAGGTGACACTGTGGGCGTCAGTTGTACCCACAAGTTGCGATGGCAGCATTTTATTGTTTAGTACCTGTCAGTACCTCGACCGATTCGCTCACCAATTCATTCGCATACGGGTAGTTCACGCCAAACTAAGGTGACGACTATCTTCACCTACGATTGTGGTAAGTACAAGCTTTGTCACCTTGGTTACACCTTGTGCTCTCCACAGAGCTTTAGGTACGCGCTTTTCTCGCCCTTTATCTTGTGCCGTTGTATCATCTACTTAAATACACATAAGGCCATTTCAGTACGTCCATTGCTATTCCCTGATTTCTCCCTTTGTCTGTTTAACGGTCTGCTTCACCTCTGGGCACGGGAAACGATGAGCAGCCCACGCGAGCAGTTGTCGGATGCTTCTGCCAGCCAGAGCTTGGCCAGTACAAATCCAGAGAATCAGCAGGCTGGTTCTCTGCTCAATGGTTCAAGTCGCTTGGGTTGCCCTTTCACTATACCTCTCCCTACAACCATGTCACCAATGCTCATCAAGAAGAAGCATTCACTTCTTCACAATTTGTATCGTGATGAAGGTCACGAGGGTTTTTGTCAGGGAGACGAAGTAATTTTTTTTCTGACTCGATTAGAGCCCGTGTAATGACAATATTATGTGAAGGCAGGTCTAGTCACTTGCAGGATGAATGTCCGCGAGCCCTTTGGGTACTGCCTTTCCCCCACCTTATATGGTCTGGCTTTCCAGCCGCAGGGGCCGGACCGGGCTCTATTGACTGAGGACGGACAGGCGGTTAGTCCGTCGGACATCTATGCTTTTGGTGGACCGAGATTTTGTCCCTTGCCACGATCCACTCGAACACAAGTCAAGGAGTCCATAGGACACTCTCGGACGGCGTCTCTTCTCAGGCGGTCTCGGGGGAATTCGGCTCAGATGTCAGTTGATGACAATGATCACCCTACGTCCATAGCAGCAGACGGCGTGGAACAAACAGTTCACTGGCGTTCATCCTCGGTAAATGGGTTGTCCTTTGCAGGAGGAGTTGGTGATCTATACAATCCTTGGAGTGGATTCTGTTCGCCCCGTTCCACAGGCTACCGGTCCCATACCCATGCAGCAGATGTAGCTGGCGCACAAATATCCTTAGAAAGTCATGAAGCGTGGGCTTCCATCTTACCAATGGCTAAGGGAAACATAGAGTCTTCTCGATCTGGACCCTCGTTCGACATGGTAAACTCCCTAAAACTGTTATCTCGTTCCATCGATTCGATTGAAAGTCTCGGAGTAGCGTTAAGTCACGAGCTGCAGCCATACAGGGTCCCAAGTCGAGATTTCGAATTTATTACTGGTGTTCGGGATACTAGCGACGACTTTCCTCCCACTTCTCCATTCATCTCGCCCATTCCAAGCATCAACTTTAGCCGCGTTTGGGATCGTAACTTGTCTCCGCTCGCTAGACAAACCAGGGGAAAACGCTGCCGGCTCACCCAGGATAATGTTCATTGCGAACGTAACTCAGATGAACAGGAGCCTGGCGCTGAGGGCATGCAGTTTTTTCCGATGTCGTCCAAGTCATCATGCTCTTATGCATCCCTGAACGGAGTCGTCCATTTACCTTCCACCATTTTTGGGGAACGCAAGGCTAAGCGTAGGCGACTAAAGGATAACAGCTTACCGCCGGGCCTGCTCCTCACAGTCGACAAGACGACCTCTGCCTTCGACCAAAGTGTGTCGACACTGGCTGAACGTCTGAGTTCCATTTCTGTCACTAACACCGAGCAGGATGGGCGTAGTCCATCTGATCTCCCTCGGAAATATGGTCTTAAGGATAAGCTCAGTTCGTCCACAAGTCCTGTGCATCTGTCCCCTGTCCAGATTATTTTTCACCAATCTGAGCCAGTTCAATTGAAACATCTCCGAAAGCGACGCGCTGCTGAAGCTAGTCGAAATAAACATGCCGGCGAAGGTTTCTTTAAGATGAAAGCTAGGCACCGTCGTAGAGCTCTCCGTAAAGCCAACTCTGAGCCTTCGAAGCCCGACTCGAGAATTCGACAAGGAACTCCATTCCCACAAGCTTTCCTTGAACCACTCGCTGTTACCTTTGAATCCGAAGGAGCTTACCACGACTGGTATCGTTGCGAATCGCCGGAAGAGGTTTCCATCTACGATGCTGGCGGAGAAAAGCAGGATCCTGCGGCCATCATTGACCTGCCTGCCCAGAGGCTACTCTTTTGCCATGATGCAGGCGGCGGTGTACGGACACCATTTAACCCCTGTGATACTGAACATCCTGTGGAGATGTGCACGGCCAACGTGCCTTCAACGTCCGCGCACTGACGATTGCACTTCAAGCGCTTCCCCCCTCGGTCATAGAAAATACGGACTATTACATGATGGCATATACTACATACTACGACTTCTATACTCATGCCCGTGCACTTACATTTAGTGTTGAACTGTTCTGTGCTCACTCATGGACATCGGCTCTTAGCCACTATGGATCAGTTCTAGTTGTCGATTTAAAGCATGTTGCCCAAATAATGGCAGGCGTCTGCTAGTATCCGTTGCAAGTTGTGTGCAAAATGAGGTACAAATAAGGATATTCACAGCATTTACTTGGAGCGCACTCGGGGTGCTTCCTTGCACGACCCCGATCAAAATCCCATACCGTCCTCGTCACCGTCGCCCCATCCGCTGGCCACAACCTCTTCTTCCTGAGGTCGGGACGACAAAAGAGTATGTCGGGGTGGTGAAGAACTACGTGGCTCGTCAGCAGTCTTGTCTGTATGCCCTGATTGGGAAGACGAGACAGTCGGTGCTTGCGAGTTTGCGTTAGACTGTTGGCTTGTATGCCAGGTAACCTGTACAGGGCCCACAGAAGGTATGTCGCTGCCTTTGGTAAGAGCCTGGAAGGAGATACTATTGTTAAAAAAAAAACACGGGCAAAGACAAGTTGCACCGACTTGTTCTGCGGCCGCCCTCGTACGGAAGGCGACGATGACATTACCGTCTTCACCGCAAACAGTTTCCAGTTGACCCGTTGCCTGCGAGTGAGACAGGTATAACTCAGTATGGCAGCACCACAGATCAGAACATATCCCTACCTCATACCAACTTCGTATAGCCGGTATAGCACCTTCTGCAGCACCCTTGATGAGCAGTTGTCTGGGCCGATTATCCAGTTTCATGCTACGAGGTAGACCACCTCTTGCGCCACCGCGGACGAAGCTACGTCCTCCACGACCGCGACCTCTGTAAGGTCGGTGGGCACCAGATGCCCCAGGTCCATAAGAATATTCGGATATGCCCAAGCTCGCAGCCTGTGCCACATAAGTGTCAATAAGAATAGATACGATGTAGTACTGTCCATACCTCTTCTCTTAGTTTGGCCAGCTTAGCCTGGAGCTCTTCCGTGGACTCTCCGGAAGAAGCGGCATGGTGAATTTCAAGCTCTCTGTCTAACCGATGCCTCTCCTTCTGTTCGTGCTCGGGCACCTGAGGTGCAGCGGGTGATGATGAATGTGACGAAGCAGTTGGAGCTGATGATGGTTGTATCTCTTCCCCGAGTTTTCGTAATCGCGCCATTAGGCTTTTCTTCTCCTCTCCGCTTGCTGTTGCCAGGGCCGCCATCAGAGATTTCTGTTCTGCGATTTGTTGCTCGAGAAGCTTTTGCTTTGCAGCAAGATCCGATGCTACAGTAGATACTGGTGGTTTGCGAGGCGTGGGTGTGGGTGCCGAAGCTGGGGCTGGAGCTGGAGAAGAAGTCGTTGGTTCTGCCTGAGCAGGGGAGGAGGAGGGAGCAGAGTTTGCTGATGCTGGTGGTCGCCCGGATATACTTGCTACCAGAGGGGCCGACGCCGCCAACATCCGCGCACCTTTTTGGCCATGGCCTTCCAATGGCCTATGCCAGAACACCTTCACGAATCGATTGTTGAAGACCGCATCTTCAGACTTCCATGCGGCAAAAGCTTCACGATGTTCGGAAAAGCTGACGAGTGCTTTGGAGCTTTGCACATCAATGGCCACATTAGTGACAGTTCCGAACCGCTTAAACCATCCGTTGACAGCGTCAAGAGACAACTTGTCTTGCGGTATCTTTTCGACGACGAGGGTCTTATCACTTCGTCTCTCAGGACGGAAACTCTGGGCATCTCCCGGGAACGTTCCTCTTTCTCGATGTGGACCTCTACCAGTAAACGCGCTCCGTGAACCAGGAGTTGAGGGAGCCACTGCAGTGTCCTCTACATCCATATCTCCGCCCTGCGTTTGCGATGAGGAGTTCTCTTGAATGCCATTCTGAACTGGTTGAGTTGATGTGCCCGCTGCTGCATCCTGGGGTGTGAGGTCTTGTATAACGGGGAGCTCTCCGGATGCTCGTCGGTTCGATGGGTCCTGCCACCTTCTTGGCACGACTGGTGGACGTTGTGGTCGACCATTTATGCCCATCATACCTCCATTCGGATGCATGTCCAATCGTGCTTCGTGGGGATCATAAGCTGCTCCAGCGCCAGGCATTGCGAAGGGCATTGCACCGTTAGGGAACATAGGCATGAAGGGTATCGGCCCAGAAGTATTCATAGGGAACAGTTGGGAGGGCACGAATGCGTCATCACCGTGACTGTACTTGCAGAGGGCTCCACGAGCACAGTACCCATTTTCTAAACAAAGTGCGTTAAGGCTGTCAGGGTATGCCAAAGAGATGTGCGCACTGTGATAATCGCGACATATACCCCTTCTCTCTGGTGGTTGGTACGTCTGTATCCGTTGACCATTGGTGTTTGCCGCGCCCTGCCTTTCACTCCCCTCTCCCCATTGGCGGTAATCACGACCGTTGGAATAGCGGTTAAAATGAGTGTCTGTACTTAAGCGAGGTCCCTTTGCGGGATGATGGTCATCGTACTCGAGAGCGCGCTTCTGACCTCGTTCTGGAGAAGTAGCATTATTTTGCAGCAGGCCATCGAGAGGTATCGGAATTCCGACATCGCTGGGTTGTTGGGTGGATGACGAGGATGAGTAGGAAGGGAGCATTGGAGCGCTATCAGCGTAAGGAAGATATGATTTAGTCCTGAGGACGGTGAATAATGTATCTATAAAGATGGGGCTCTCTGGAGGACGTGAGCGCTCGATAGCGGTACGTGTGGAGATGGAGCACCTTTTTCGAGGAATTCTTCAAGTTGTAAGGTAAGTTCCTTTCGCATTTCATTTTCTGGGACGTTGTGTTTGAGCAGCGCAAGAACGTAATCCGCAAGAGCGCCTGGCTCGGCATCACATCTTCCGAGGAAGCAAAAGCGTCAGCAACGGAGGGCAGAGAAGGAACTGGTGGGCACGGACATTGGTTCCAGTGTTCGGACTAGCCATGGTTTGAGATGGGGTGCCGTTGATGAGTCATAGAGCATCTTCTGCAACAAGAGTGACAGTGTGTGCAGAAAAACGAAACTCAGGTCAAGTAGGTCGGCGGCGACGACAACGACAACAGCGAGTTGACGCTCTGACTAAGACGACTGGAGGAGGAGTCACAAAAACCGAAAGTGTGACACGTGACGCCTATGGAAGAGCGCTCCCGGCATGGACAGTACTTGCACTTACTTGAGGACGATTGCTACATCACAAGGGAAGCTCGATCCACCATAATCAGGACACCCTACAACAAGGAACATGCACGTGAGCCCAAACGGGCAGGAATTTTTACTATGTTTGCCCCGGCTCAGCACGTGGTACATAATCATCTCCTCCACCCAGCTCCGGAAACACAGTCAGAAGAATGGCGTCAAACAGGAGTACAGCTAGATGCGCATTGCATGCACTGTCGCTCAGGGGATCAATGACAGCCTCTAGTGAGGCAACAGGCGATGGTCCTAGAAAAATGGCTGATACTGGTCCCGGTATCATTTCTGTTACCCTCCGGACCAGCTGTTGGCGAATCATGAGCTGCTCTTCTGGTGTCGGGTCAACAGGTGACGGTCCAGGGTAGCCGTTGGGGAACAAGGTCGCCTTCGAGAGACGGACGATCGACACCACAGACGCGGCGGACAGTACTTGGTTGTACAACATGTAGCATAGGAGGCTAAAGTGCCGTTGTCAGCTCAACGAGACTGCTGATCTAACAAGACATACTTGTTGATGAACATCCTAAAAAAGCAACACCCCATGAATACCAAATTGAAAGCTATTGCGCTAGAAAAGCGCCACTGTAGTCTGAAAACTTCACACAGCAACGTCAGCGGACCACGAGCAAGGTCGTGTGGAACTTTATCAACTGATCCTTCAGGGGTAGGCAGATACTGAGGGCTTCCTAGAGGCGGACTCGGCGTCCCCCCAAAGGAATAAGATGATCCACGAGAGAGACTTCTACTAAGCTTTTGTGCGCCTGGTGGTGACTCTGGTCGCAACGGGCTCATCAATGGTGGTGTCACTGAACGCTTCACGGAGGATTTGTTAACCAGTCTAATAGTAGAAATGGCTTGCTTGTATGCATGGATGAGGGCAAGACATGCACCGGACAAAGCTTGTATTGCGGAAAGAAACAGGACAATCCAGTTCGACAACTGAGAGGAATGGCCATGTCGATTTGGAGATGATGAGTCTGAAGGCTAGCAAGGCATCAACAAGGGGAGCCAGAGCAACGCGGAATGCCTACCTTGAAGGGTGTTCTGTCCGGAGGGGATCCTATGAAGTTGAGCACACACTTCTGGATAAACCAGGGTTGGGTGATGCGAGGAATGACATCTCTGACGATCAACTTGAGGAGGATTTCCCTTAAAATATATCTCTCAGCCTCGGGAGTATAGTCTTCGGGAGGGAGACATATTTTGAGTGCGAGGTCGAGAACGTGTCGAAAGTACTCCTCGTCTATCTGGCCTTGCGCGGAGACAGCTAGATGAGGCTGCAACTGATGGAAGAGGTGTGGTAGAGAGTGCGATCCGCCTGTTGCATAGGAAGTGGACACCTTCGCAGCTGCGTGTCGGTAGTCTATATAATGTTCAGTGACTAGCGTGGGGATGTCGCACAAGGCAAGCACGGAGAGGTCTGCAGCGAGGATACGTTGCTCGAGTACGCGAATGACGTGCGTCAGGATGTTGGTGAGCTGGGGAAGAAACTCCTTATCATACCGAGTGATCTTTGACCACCAAGTGTTGATATAGGCTCGCAGTGCGAGTGCAATGAAGTCATAAATCTCTTCGTGCAATTCTGGGGGACATGCAGATGATAGGAAGAGTGGAGGGAGAGGCGAGCCGGGGGGTAGGAGAGGGAACAAGAGTCGCTTGGCAAGACTTGTCTGTCTCGTCGTGGTGTTGGACGTGACAGAGGCCGTCGAGCGTGCGCTGCGTGGGGGTCGACCGAGACCAACGAGAGGGTCAGCGAGTCCCGCCATCGTCCATTACGACAAGCCTGTGTTTTTTCGGACGTTGAAATGACTTGTCAGTCTCTTGTCTTCCTCTACTGTCACTGTTTGCATGACCACCAGACGTTCCAGTGAGCTTCTCTTCGACACCCAACTATCTACACTGACTGGATTTTCTTTTATACGACAGAGCGGACTGCGCTCGTTTCTCCCGTCCATTCGTTTCATCATGTTAACTTGCCGCCTGTGGATTCAATAACCGACCGTGCCTTTCATTTCAAGCGATTCCACTTGGCAGAGAGCATCAGCCAGACAACTTCAATCATCGTCATCGTACTCGGTGCTCTCGGAGGTTGCATGCTCCTGCTCTCGCTGTACCGCTTCATCCGACACTTTTCTAGTCGCAGATTTGCACCACTTCCACCCGTACAGCCAATCGCTCATCATAGACGACAACAGCTGGCTCTGTTTTCCGAACAGAATAACGGATCGCTCACACCAACCCAGTGGCCGCATTTCTCCACACCCAAGGAACTCTCGCCTCACGAAAGTAGTCTTTCCCTACCGCCTAGCAAGGAGGTAGATACCCTTTCTCAACCAGTCAGCCCCCTGCAACCCAGTTTCTATTCCGGCGAGAATTCGTTAACTGAGTCATCTTCGAGTGGTCAATTAGATCATCGTCGCATACCAAAACTCTCGAGGCCTGACGACCACCGACGAAACAGTGTCGGCTCTGTGGGGTCTACCCATTTTGCACGACCATCGACCGCCCATAGTTCTTCGTCCACTCCACCTACCAATACCCACTTACCGCATCGCCACCGTTTACATTCTATCGCCTCGCATACTAGCATCGCTAGCAGGAGTTCAGGTGGCTTACCCCACGGTCCCCATAGCCAAGTGAAAATCGTGCTTCCTGCACTCCTTGCACCCTCCTTGATGCCATCTAATACCGGATCAACTGAAAACATCCCATTTCCCGTCGCCCCTGATGCCCGGCAAAATCGGGGCTCTGTCCGTCTTAGTGTTGCAGACATGTGGGCGCCTTCGCTTCACCGAACGGCAAGCGACGACCAAATAAGTAAGCTTTCCGGTAAATCGATTGCACCAACTTTGCTGACATTCCTGTCAAGCTCCTTCTAGTAGCACCCGTGGGCGTTTATCTAAGTCAGCTTCTCCTTCGCGGCAGAGGTCCCGTTTAGTCAGGCCAACCTCTGCTAATAATGGCAGTAGGGCACCATCTCCTCTTAGTTCTGAGCTTCTGTCAGCCCCTTCCTTGGCGCCTTCGGTCCCAGCAGAAACGCCATCGTAAATTTGATGGTAAAGACGTGGACGTTGATGAGATCCTTGCAATATTGTAGGATATCAATATTACTAAAGTCAATAACTTATTTGGTGCGTAAGTAGTAGACTTCGGTTTGGAACCGGTTACATAGATAGTTGATAAGTACAGGAGGCTTGGTAAAATTACCATGTCGTAGTACCAACAAATTCAGTGGTGCTACGACTCTTGATTGTACGCTGGATGATCCTATCGAGAGTTGTACACTTTGGGTACATACCCCTGCAAATAGACTTTCCCCGGACGTGACTCGGAAAAAAATTCGGTATATAACCGGCAGCAAGTACAATCGTCTCAGGTTATCATTTTCATACCACTCACCTGGCCCGGCCACCTGCCCATGTCACTATCTCCACTTCGTCCAGCATCTCTGCGACTCGCAAAGGCACCTTCACCACACTGGTCTTTGCCATGGCAGTCATCCATGACTACTGGGCGGAGACACATGTCCAAGGATGTTGGCGAGGCCGTGACTGATATAGAGGTGCAGATCTACCCTTTTCTCGCGTCATCCATGTAGACCATAATCCATTCCGTCGTAGCCCTCATTGCTCACTGTCACGCGGACTACAACACCCCGTCAACTTCCGCCCACCTCGAAGCTACTCTTTGGACGGAACTTCGTAAGTGCACCCACCCTGGACTAAGACTCGACTACACAATGCTGCAGTCCGATCACATGCTAAAGATCCTGTGGACCGAAGGCCGTGGGTGGGGTGCTCCCTCCATCGAGTCTTGTGCGTTATTTTTGCCCTGAGTGTGTTGTCCAATCGTTGATGCCACGGTAGATGCTCCCCTCAGCATCTTGCCTAGCGCGACTGTTCTGCACTATGCCCAGTCCATATTCGAGGGTATGAAGGCCTACAGCCATCCAAATGGCAAGGTCACCATGTTCCGACCTGACATGAACATGAAACGGATGAATATAAGTGCTGCACGCTTGGCATTGCCTGTCAGCCTCTTTGCTTTCTTAATGACGAAAGCGCATTCGCTGAACGTTTTTCTTGTCTTTGCAGACCTTCAATGGCGATGCCTTCCTCGAGTGCATTCGACAACTCATCAAGCTCGATCGACATTGGATACCCAACCAACCTGGACACAGTTTATACATTCGTCCCACCATGAGTGAGTGAATCCCATCATTTGTTGTGCCTTCTTTGACTAAGAATAACAAGTCGGTACAAATGGCACGCTTGGGGTGCAACCTCCTACTGAGGCTCTTCTGTTCGTCATCTGTAGCCCCGCGGGTCCGTACTATCCGCAAGGTTTCAAACCAGTGCCTCTCCACGGTACGACGGAATTTATCCGTGCTGCTCCGGGAGGTCAGTTCGTCGTCTAACCCATTCTCATACCTGACGTCCGAGTCACTTCCCTTATATAGGCACAGGTGCATACAAGCTTGCTGCCAACTATGCGCCTGGTGTGGTTGCCCAAAAGATGGCCGCAAAGGCTGGATATGCCCAAAATCTCTGGCTTCATGGCCCCGAGCACTACCTGACGGAAGTGGGTACGATGAATTTGTTCGTCGCACTCAAGGGTGAGGACGGAGGTGAGTTATCCAGTACCGTTGAAGATCTCGCCTAACCATATACGCCTATCTCAGTGATTGAACTAGTGACGCCTCCGCTTGATGGAATGATCCTTCCGGGTGTAACCCGTGACTCAATTCTCGCTCTTGCGCGGAACCACGTTGCAGGCAAGAAACGCCTCGCTGGGCTCCCGGACCAGCTCAAAGTTACCGAGCGACCCATCGCGATGGGCGAGGTCAAAGGGGCTGCCGAGACTGGTCGGCTTGTTGAGCTGTTTGGAGCGGGCACCGCGTGTGTGATTACCCCTGTAGAGAGGATTGGATACCTGGGCAGTGACGTGGTGATTCCCACCGGCGAAGATGGGATGGGCCCGCTGTCGAGACCGCTTTGGACGGAATTGACTGGCATTCAAACAGGTGAAATAGAGAGTGAATGGAACTTTTTGGTGACCAGGTAGAAGCATAATTGATGTGGGTAATATCTACATAGCTGTTTGGTAGCAAAATTCCAGGGGTTTTACACCTCGTCGGCCCCCAGATGACTCCCCGATGAGGTGTCGAGTCCCACACTACTCTGCTGCTCGCGAGTGTTTTCCCCTGGGTAGACTCGACTTTTCTGCTTTCTCTTCCTCCACTTGCGTGAAAATCCCACTAGCTAATGTAGTCGAGTTTGCGTTTGTTTGTTGTCTTAGTAGACGTCACTGCGATGGCGATAGACTTGCAATCGACTTGTTCTTAGCCCACGACATGCACCACCCTCCAAACCCCCCCATCCTATACTCGTTCCCGTCTGCGTCAGATCTCGGCCCAGCACTCGCTGCATTCATTGCTAAAGCACAGAAAGAATCTGTTGAGAAGAAGGGTAGATTCACTGTAGCACTTTCGGGCGGTTCGCTCCCCAAGCAGCTCAAAGGCCTCATCGGTAATCCTGCTATAAAATGGGACAAATGGTAGGCCTGAATTTCCCTCACACTTACATTTACCATCGATAAGTGCTTTCCAGGCAAGTCTTTTATGCAGATGAGCGTGTCGTGCCCCTCGACCACCCAGACTCCAATCATGGTCTATGCATGGCCGAACTCTTTCGACATGTACCCATACCCGCTGAGCATATCCACACGTTGGATCCAGCCTCACTCGATGACCTAGAAGAACTCGCAGATGCATATGAAAAGGAGCTCATCCGCGAGTTCGCATCAAAGGTCACTGCTCGGTTTCCCGTCTTCGACCTCATCCTTCTCGGTATTGGACCAGACGGACACACCTGTTCCCTCTTCCCGGGCCATGGACTGCTCGCGGAAGAGGATGGATGGGTCGCTTCTCTCGAGGACTCACCTAAGCCTCCTCCGAAACGCATTACCCTTACATTCCCTGTCCTTAACCATGCTACCCGCGTGGCATTTGTAGCAACGGGAGAAGGCAAAGTGGACGTCCTCAGCACAATCTTAGACAAACCTGAAGAGGGGCTTCCTGCCTCACGGGTAAAGCCTGCTTATCCCGGGCAGTTGTACTGGTTTGTCGACAACAGCGCGTCTGCCAAGGTTCAGTACCCCGCGTCGTCCTTCAACCTGTAGTCAGTCAGGATATGAAAAGGGGAAAGTAAAGACCAAAGTCATGTACTTGTACCACATCACGAGCTGGTTGGATGACGAAGACGTCACCGGTTTCCGAGTCTGCTGTTTTCTAGTTCCCCTGTTACTATCCAGCTTTCACCCAGTAATGAGTAATGACCAACAACGTGAAATGTGTGGATACGGAAACAGCGTAAAATAACACTCATCGTCATCACAAATGGGTAACAAGCGGCACGCTGCCGCCAACGGGACACAAAAATAAGTAATATCCATGGCGTAGATTAACAGCTGCACCCGTAATTCTGCGTTCCCTCCCGATCGATTTGGATAGGATCTGGGTAGTCGACATATCTGGGGATTATGTGAGTATCGGGGGGTTGCTTCAAAAGGGGTTGGAACGAACAACTGTTCTTCTGCTTCTTGTTGAAGAGCGTTCTTCGATACTGTTTGGAAAGCCTGTTCTACATTAATAGCCTCTTTGGCAGAAGTCTCGAAGTAAGGAATGTTGCCCTTTGACTGACACCATGCCATTGCACGTTTCTGCGTGACCTATATTTAGCTTATCAGCAGGAGCTCCTCGAGTGTCGCCTTCATTACGTACCTGCCGCTTGCTTTCCTCGACATCAATCTTGTTCCCAAGGACGACAAAGGGGAAGTTTTCGGGGTCATGTGGGGATGCTTGGATGAGAAACTCGTCCCGCCAACTATCCAGTGTCTCAAACGACTTGGCACTGTTAACATCATACACGAGCACACAGCAGTCTGCCCCTCGGTAGTAAGCCACTCCAAGGGACTGAAAACGCTCCTGGCCCGCCGTGTCCCAAAGCTGCCAGAGACAATGAGTATCGTTGACTCATTCACCGCCCATTTGATACGCACTTGCATGGTGACAAGACGGTCGTCCACCATCACTTCCTTTGTTAGGCTGTGAAGGACGTCACTGACACTCGTAACGCAATTGGATGGTCGCTCACAAGTCAGCCCCAATGGTGGCCTTGTATTGATTGCTGAATCGCTTGTTCACGTACTGGTTCATGAGAGACGTCTTCCCGACCCTGCGCGTGTTCGCATATAAACCACCTGCACACCGAGGCGGACTGACACATGACGCACCCACTGTCGCCCAGGATGATGACCTAGACGCTGCGTCAGTGCAGTGCTGCTGTGTTCGGCATCGACGGGAACAAACCTTCAATAGAACACGGCCCATTGCAATATAAAGGGGGGGACAAGGAGAGTAGTAGTAGGATGAGTGACGCTCCTGGTCTGAGCTGTCGTTCGGCAGCACTTGTGCCGCACTCCGGATCATTTCAATCTCCGCGTGAATGTCGTCCTGCATGCTCGCCCGAGTCATCGGTGCAGTCCGTGCATTCAGTATGAGCTTGGCACACACGACGGCGCGCATGGCACCCAAGGTGCGACAAGAAATCAAGCTGACCCATGCCGAGGACCAACTGTGCTCTCTGCTCGATGAGTTCACGCGTTTCCTCGAGCGAGAACAGGGCATCAAGACAGCGTGCCGGATCAACGGAGGTTGGGTCAGAGACAAGGTCAATCCAGGGCTTTCGTTCGGAGCAAGGCAATGTGCCTTATCCTTGTATTCAGCTGCTAGGTCAGGATAGCAATGATGTAGACATCTGTCTTGCCGACATGATGGGCGTGCCTTTCGTTGAGCAGTTTGTCACCTACTTGTCCGAGAGGAAGCATATCCCTGTCAACAAGGTAACAAAAATCGAGAGCAACCCCGATCAGTCAAAGCATCTCGAGACCGCACGCACCACCCTATTCGGCGTTGACCTGGATTTCGTCAATCTCAGGAGTGAAGAGTACACCGAACACAGTCGCATACCGACGGGAGTCGTGAGTCGCCGTGTGTAGTCCTATACACCGACGGCTGACATCTGTCCAGAAATTTGGTACACCACTCGAGGACGCCTTGAGAAGGGACATCACGATCAACTCGCTTTTCTACAATGTCCACACACGTGCCGTCGAGGACCACACGGAAAAGGTACAGACGCACACAGCGGCCGCGGTCCGCGTACTCATATATAAAGCTATTTGTAGGGACTCGACGATCTCCGTGACGGAGTGATCAGGACACCATTACCCCCCTTACAGACATTCCGCGATGACCCGCTACGAGTGATCCGCTGTGTCAGATTCGCCAGCCGTTTCGGTTTCGAAATGACTCCCGAACTACGGGACGCTGCACAAGATGGATCTATTCAGGTACTGTACTTAAAATGTAACCAGATAACTTGCAGTTCAGATGCGCTCTTCAAGGAAGCCTTGTCATGTAAGATAAGTCGTGAACGGATAGGAGAGGAGTTGGACAAGATGATCAAGGGTTTGTGACGCGCTCGATCTCGATGGCCAATGTCTTACTCACGGCATCTTTTTCAAAGATGTCCAACCTGTTTACGTGGTCCAACTCATCAATGAGCTCTCGCTCTACAACTGCATCTTCCACGTTCCTGCCGATATCCTAACGCTTTCCTCTTCCTCTCTTGGCCCGTTAGATAACTCTCTCACTGCTTGTACGATCCTTCGGAGCATTTTGTCCTTGGCGCCTTTGCCCAACGGCACAAATGTTCCAGTCCATCCTACGCTCCTCTCTCACACAATGCGTGACCCAGGAACGAAAGCTCGCCTCTTCATGGCCGCTAGCCTCTTCCCATTTTACGGGATCACGTACAAGGATCGAAAACAAAAGGAACATTACCTCGTCGAAGCGGTCATACGGGAGGGTCTGAAACTGGGAAACAAGAATTATTATCTCGATGGAATACCAGCGCTGTTTGGTGCTGCGTCGGAGCTCATAGAGGGGCTCTCGTTGGATCAAGATAGGTTCAAAGCTCCTTCGGAACGAGTTTCGATTGGTAATAACCAAAGTCGCTGTGTGGTATCCATACACTGAAACCTTTTCTGTAGGACTGTTTTTGCGACATCCTAAAATGCACAAGCCAACTTCGGGCTCGAATTGGTCTTCTTCTCTTTTGTTCTCGTTGGTCTGCGAGCTGACTCGATTGCGTGACAGTAGGTTTTGTGTCTCATCTCCGAAATAAAGCTGACCTTTCTCAGATGACGATGCTGCAAAGTGCATCGAGCGATATAACGCATTTGCAACGCGGGTCGATGAACTCGTTTTGGGTGATACCGTGGAAGCGAAACCCTTACTCAACGTGAGTTCATAGCGTTGGCATATACTCCAAGTAGAGACGCTTTTTCAGGGTAACGATGTTGTTGGCTTAGTTGGAGGAAAACCTGGTCCCTGGACCAAAATCGTTCTGGATAAGGTCCTTGAATGGCAACTTGAGCACCCACTAGGTGATAAAGCAGCATGTACCGACTGGCTGAAGGAAGAGTGTAACTCGCAACGAATAAATGTACAAGAGCTCGTCGAGTCAACGTCTGGGAGTAAACGTGTTCAGGCTAGTGTGGGTGGAACACCCAAAAAAGTCAAACGATAGTCTGTATAGTGACGTTCCACACAGTTCCGACACTAGACATTGATTGTATGACCAGTTATCCACAAAAGTATATCTACAAGAAATGGAACTATGTTTACAATGAGCCCAGCTAATAGATACAGTAAAAGTGGGGATGAAATGTTATCATGCAGCATGAATGGGTATGAAGGATTGGATCGTGGCGGAGAGTACGTGGAGATGTATAGTGGACAGATTTTGAATGGTAAGTGAGGAAGCTGGGTATAACTAGGATCAGAAGAAGGCGCAAGTGGCCAATTCAGAGAAGAGAAGATGGTTGTAGTCCATCGGGTATCAAAGGTTCCGGCCATTAGATTTTTTTTCACCATTGGGCACCCTGGAAAGGGACTGGAGAGAGCGGTGAAATTGACTGGCCAAAGAGTTGATCGAGTGTTTCCAGCAATGGGTTTGAATGCTCTTTGCCATCGAATGGGTTCGAGAATATTACCGGGGAATTGGTAGGCGAAGGCCATCGCAAGGTGTCTTCGCAGAACGAGAATGACGGGCCAGCCGGGTCAGCGAAGGGCGTCGAAGGCAGTGAGGCGTACGAATTCAATGCAGCGAGCATGCATTCGTCGACGAAAGGGATGGCCTCTGGCTTCACGCCGCAGAGAGCAGTGTTGGCTGCGGGAACGGCATTGGGTGGCAGAGAATAGAGATCGGCGCTCGTGGGGGACATCTAAGCAGCGCACGGTGAGTGATGAAGAGTCAATGAAGTAGTGAATGAACTAACTGCGTCACAACAATCGTCGAGCGAGAAGAAAGGGATGTCTTCGGTGGCAACGAATTCATCTAATTCCTCAGATGGGTATACCAGCTGTGGGGTGCGCGCAAGAAATGCCGGTGGAGTTCCATCCTCGCGTTTCAGCTCGGTAAGTTGCAACCCCGATGCTACTAACGCCGGAGAGTACGTGGGAGTCGGAGTGAACAAGGGTACGGCGGGACGAGCTCTCTTTGGTGCAGATGCTGGTTTCCTGAGCGAAGTTGCAGGCTTCTTGGAACGTTGCCCCTCCATGGAGACAGTAGGTAAAGCAATAGCAGTTCTTGCGTGAGCATCGCGAGCGCCATCCGAGTCCTCGTCGTCGGACACCTCATCGAGGTACTTGGCCAACTCCTTGCTCTGGACACCATCTATGAGAAGCTCGGCAACCTTCTTACATCTCGCGTTCACGTCCTCGCTGGTGCGCTTGGAGCGACGTTGGGCGGTCTTGTTTGCCTTGCGAAACGTCGGGGCATATTTGTATTCTGGGTACAGCTCTGCGTGTCGCACCTTGGCCTCTTCGGCCATTTTCCTGAAAGGAGCACGCTGCTCGTTGGTGAGCTCATTCCAGTAGCGGCCGGCGATGCGGGAGACATTTCGGTTGTCCCTTTCGACGCTTTTGAGGTTGTCCTTGTTCCATAACCAGGAACGAAAGATCATGAAGGCATTTGGGGGACGGGGGATATGGCCCTTCTTGCGATTACGGGTATGGGAAGAACCAGGGGTGAACGGAAGGTGGGTGACGATAGGCGAGGGGGAGGGTGACTTGATGGAATGCGGCGTGCACGTTGACGGTGACGGTGAAAAGGTCACGGGGGGCAGAAAGGCAGCAGGCGAAGTGCTAGTGTGAAGGGTCTGGACGTGATCTAAGTTGTCCCAGGTGTAATCTCCAGCTACAGCCGGAAATGGAAGGTGAGTTAGAACGAGTAATTGGGTGAGAGCAAATTGGGCTCACCATTCACTGGCGAGCGTCGGGACAACCGACGAGAACGGCGCGTGTTCCGCTGCGGAGCCATAGTAATTATTGAAGAATAAAGGGCTTAGAGGGGGTAGGATGGGGTACTAGGAGAGGCACTTGCGCAAACCGGTAATCTTTACCAGTAGACTGACTGGTCATCTTGCTGTTGACTACAGCCCCTTTTGAAGTGAATGGCCAAAATCGACCTGTTCTGCGAGCAGAGTCCTACCACTTCAAAGCGTCACCTCGAGGCAGCCTTGAGGTTCCAATGTGTTTGGAATCAACCAAATATGGCGAAATCTCGATCGCCCTGAACGAGAATTTGATGTGACTTCGACAGCGGAACCAGACATTGGTTCTTTCACCTCGGAGAGTTCTCGCCTAGTCACGATGGCTTGTCGGCTACACTGTCAGTAATCCCTCGATACCTTTGTGCACACTCTCGAAAGCTAGGGATATGGTTTCGGTGATCACAGCGAAGCTCCGTAGTTAATGGGAATCAAAGAGGGAACGCTGGAGGAATGTACCTGAAGGCAAGAAGTAAGTTCGGACGCGGGCAAGGAAATTTGTACATTATTTAGAAAATGATCAAAAGCATATCATATCGCTGGGCCCGCGGGGAACAGCATTGCTTTCAGCCAGTACAAGCTCATTACCAAACTTAGCTGTAGACTCACGTCTCCTAGGCGGCTTAGAGCAAAAGATTTTTCCTTCAAAGAGTGTACGGCGTCGTTCCACCTAGAGACTGTTACTTCGTGCCACTGGGCAACAACGCAGGTTAATACGTAAGTGCGGCGTTCCCAGTCCCGCGATAAAACTTGATATAATGCCCTGAGTGTGAAACATCAAAGGGATTTCTCAACTGGACCCGAAATCACTAACTCATGGCAAGTGGCAAAATGCAGCACTGATGAGATTACTACTATCAGCTTTCGCTGTGCGGATCTGCTCGTTCCGCCTGCGATTTTTCTTTGCGTCGTTTAGACGCAGTAATCATCTCTCTGCGTCGCTATGTCAGTGATGCTGCAACTCGATGAGGATCGCAGCATCCCCACCTTTTCTTAATCACATCTCGGCGGCCAATCTTTCTCGCAAGGTTGACCATTTCAGCACGCTGGACCTTTCCCATCTGCTTCTTCTTCAGCCGGGAGGGTTTTGGCAGCTTGAGAATCCAATCTGCAACCGGAGAACCAGACTGCAGCAAGACGTTTGCAACCCTGATGGTAATGATTAAAGTGTCACTCCCAGTCGCAGCACGAGTACACTTACGATTTCAAGTACGGTGCGTCCAAATCTGTGAAATAAGTCACTGCCTTTCCCTCTTGACCAGCACGCCCAGTCCGACCTATCAATTATCAGTCCATATTCTTGCCAGACAGTAATAACACCCACCTATTCTATGAATATAACTTTGCACGCTGGTAGGGAAATCATAGTTGATCACCTCTCTTACACCTTTGAAATCCATTCCTCGCGCCATAACCTCTGTCGCTACCATGATCCAGCTCTCACCGCAACGCATTCGACCCACAGCATCGTCACGCTCTTTCTTGGTCATCCCTGCGTGCAGGCAGTCCACATTGGATATCCCATTAAGAGTTAGCTCTTCTGCGAGTGAGGTTGCACGCGGTTGAGTTGAGGCAAATATCAAAACCGGAGGATTATAAGGTTGCGCGAGATATGTGAGAAGACTTGGGAGTTTCGACGCGTCATCAGCAACGTAAGTTAGCGTTTGGGAGATCAACGGTAGCGGAGTATCTCTAATGGGGGTGTTCCATCAATATCTATCTTTGCGGGGAAAAAAAAGAATGAACAAACTTCAGGCCGACTACAATCCGAATTGGATTGCGAAGTATCCCCATTGCCAGTTTTTCGACCCCAGCGGGAAGTGTCGCAGAAAATACAGCCTTTTGCACATCAGGATAAGTGGAAGCCGCTACCACTTCCTGGACTTGGGCCAAGAATTCATTGTCCAACAAGCGATCTGCTTCGTCCAATATCAGGTGTCGAACGCTGTAGCGCGTCAGGTGACTCAACACAGAAAGGCATTCAGACGTACTTGTTCAGCTCGAGGCTACCTTGCTGGATTGCAGAAACGAGACGCAGTGGAGTACCAATAATGATGTCTACAACGCCTTGAGCGATGCTACACTCCGGGATCATGGAAACATTCATCTTACCAACTTTATCTCTGACGTTTTTCTCTCGTAAAGTATTCGCAGTAGCCTTGTCAAACAAAATTACCCGCCATATTCGGCCAATTGCTAGTTTCAAGCACTCGTTGTGTATCTGGTGTGCCAATTCACGGGTTGGTGCGAGGACAATAGCACGAACGCCTGAGCCGGCATCTTTGAGGCTTGCTATCGGTGCCTGCAAGGATGCCATGACAGGGAGTAGATATGACAGAGTCTTCCCAGTACCAGTGGGTGCGATGGCAGCAAGATCGCGATGCTGAAAGGAACGACTGGGTCAGCATACCGGTGCCTGTATCAAGCATGTACTCACTTCGAGTAGTATTGGTATCCCGTGAGCCTGCACTCCAGTCGGGTGCTCGTACTTGTACTTACGAAGGTTTGCGAGTAGGCGAGAGGCTACGTCGTACCGTTCCGCCAGCTCCTCGAAGGTTTCCGCAGGTTTCGGAACGTCTGAACCCTTGGCAGTCACGCGATCCTTCGGTCTCCTGAAGATGCCATCCTCCATTTCATTGCCCGAATCATGATCAGAGTGCTCGCTCTCGTCGACTTTCCTCCTCTTTCGAGCATCTTCGGACTGCCGTGATGTGCTTAAACCCACACCCTCATTATGTGCTGCCTTCCTTTTACCCGATCCACCTTCAGCGTACTTGAAGAAATCGAGCTCGGGAGGAAGTTGTGCATCGAAAAGAGCCTTCTTCTTTCCTTCGTCTTCTCTTTTCTAATAATTCGAATGAGTGAAAATTTGAAAGCGAAAGTGGAAGTGCATACTTTATTATTGAACAGCTGGACGTCCGATTTGAATCGCTGCTTGTCGAAACGGACGCCCCCGCGTGAAAGGACTTGGAACGCCTCCATTACTTGCGCTTAGCCTTTACACGCTCGAAGTCAGAAAGTCGATAGAAGAACGACTATAGGGAGAGTAGGTGCTATTTGCACCTTACGACTTTTCTCGGCAATCGCCGAGCATGGAATCACAGTCGATGATCCACCACCACTCTCTCGCGTCGACCACCACCACCGCACGCACGCGATGACGGCGCCCTACCACCTCGGCCACTTCCATGTCAGCTCTGGCTCTGATTACAATGCTTGCTATCCATGCTCGCGCTCGTGCACTTCTGCGTTCAGCGTGCAATGGAAACTCTGCTATTGCTGACCGAATTGTCGAACATCAAAGCTTTCATTTCCTCTTCCTGGGAGGACCAATCAACAAATTCATCGCTTTAAATTCCAGGAACACCTGGTACAGGCAAGACTGCTATCGTATGTAAATACTGAACTTGCCGAACTTGGAGACTCCGAAAGTCAATGTGGTTTCGGTCAGCTGTATGGCTTATCAAAATGCTGACGCCTTCAAATGCGGTCATTCTGCTACTACTAGCGATGAAAGTTGTATCGCAGACAAGCGATGTCAGAATGTCGTTTAGCGTTCTGCATGGAGCAATTGACATGGTCGTGTCATCATTGTGTTCAACTGCTGAGGAACCTGTTTGGCACTTGCGCACCAGTGCCCAGCTTTGCACCTAATCATGTCCTGTCTGCACAATGCTCATAGTAACGCCACGCTTCATTATCTCCATTTTAAACAATGAGATTGCCACCAAAGTACGTGGTCTTGACTTGCATACCACACTGACTCTGCTCGCAATGAAGAGAATGGAAGCCCTCCTTCCATTGTCCCATTCTACCACATTTCCCCCAAAGACTCCTGTTAAACAGACAGGTTTGGTGGCTCACTCAAAGGGTCTTGATCTTGCTCAGCTGCACACACTATTCCACTATTCTTGAACGTGCCAAGCAGGGTGTCTTCATGCTGGTCTCTCAAAGCGAGTTCATCGACCTGATAGGTGTCCTGGAAACGTCCGGTCTTGTCACGTCGTCTACGTCTTATTCTGCCGCTGCACCACCTTCGAATGCGCCATAACAATTGCATTCGGTACGTGTTGTCATTTTAGGTTTCCCTTCTTGATCAGGCGACTGGTAAGCCGGTTGACGCCAGGGTATCATTCTATTGGCAATTGAGTCCAGCATCCCCAGATCTCTTTTTGATGTCGTCATTAACACTTCGCAAGCAGATGAACAGTCGGTAACCTGGCGTGTTCGGGCCATTTGCTTAAGCTTCTCGGGTTTTATGTCGGTTAGCGTGAAAAGGAAATGGATACTTATTCAGGCTCTATGATATCCTTACGGGACCTCACACCGTCGCGGGTTTCCTTGTACTGATTCTGTACAGAGTGTTAGTACTTATATAGACCAAACCAAGTAGAAATTGGAACAGCGTTGGCTTTTTGATGTGAACCCTAATCATACGCAGATTCGAATGGCATCGTACCGGACGGGGTGGGTTCTTAACTTCTCATCTAGTAGCGGGCATCTTGAATATGGTGGATTGTCAAATTAGTACACTACTGAGTGAGTGTGCGGGGGTGGGTGTCGTTTAGCGACACATTGCATCTAATATTTACGGGTATCTTCTATTCCACGAGTTCTATGAGGTGATTTGGAACACGAATAAATGGAGTGAAAGATTCCGTCGAGCAATTAGCTGTTGCACGTGGAGAGGTGGTCATTCACTTGATTCCCGGTGAAAGGTGTCGTTGTTGTTAACGTTGGGGAATGCTGGACCACCAGCGTTTTAGTTGCTGTGTAGCGACGTCAGGAAAAAAAGATGTGACTGAATACTAGTAGTTGCACACCCACTTCGTAGAAGACGAACATGAGGATGGTATTGGGTCCAAGACGCATAAAGGCCGGAGTCCAGCCTTTGAACATGAACATGGGACCCTCTTCACGTAGAGATTGTATAAGGACGTAGACGGGGCTCGCCTTTACGGACTGGAGTGAGTTAGCGTATGGATGTCCCCTCAAGAGTCCAAGAAACAGACCGAGTTCATGATTCTTGTTCGGATGACATCTGCAGGGGAACAAACGGCTGTGAATCAAGCACCATCAGAGAGGGATTAGAATCAAGTAGAATACAACACACTGGTGCCGCAAGCTCCAGCTGCGAGACTAGCAACAACATGCAAGCAGAAGTTATCCTGAAACTGATAATTTACCAAAGGTAGGTTGTTTTGAAGTAGGGTAGCCTTGAAGGAGTCGTATCTAGTATGGTGAGAATGAGGCATCGGTTTCGAGCGAGCAGCTAGTTGACTTACGACCCTACTTGAGATACCTGTTCAGCAAGACCCCAAGGTCGTTATGTCAGTTTAAGAGAGAGCAGGTAACTTTATGACATGCGCACATTCATGAGAACCGCACGTGTCTTGGAATGGACTAAGGTTGAGATGAAAGACGACCGGGTTAAATGCACGCACTGCATTTGTTCCAAGTCCCCTGCAAAGGCCCTTGACCCCTTCCTCTCTCAGCAAGTTCATCAGTCCCATCAATGCACCACGATACCCATAGCGCTTCTCTGGAGGTTTTAAGGAGTCACTTGTCATCCGCACCAAGAGAATATCTACCGTATCGTCAATTGAACTATGACACGGAAAGACATGCTGGAAACGTGCCTGCGGGGTTTCCCGCAATTCCACCTAGTCCTCCGGCTGCTCCGGCTGCCAGGAGAAGCTTTCCGGTGGACAGTCGACCTCTCCGAGATAGTCGTCGTTTCATTTCTTCATAGGCACCCAGACGGACAAGAGAGTACGACATTTGCCGGAGAAGGGAGGCAGAAAGACCGGTATAAAGACTTCGCAAGCCACTTTCTGCGAAAGATGTGCGCATTACTGCGAACATGGAAGGGCGGGGAACTACAGGTCCCAAGGATTGCATGCGACTGCGACGTATGAGGAAGCGGACTTGAGTAGTCGACAGGACTTACACTTTGGTGAGGTCCAATGGATGAGTGATGCTCGCTGCCACTGTAGATAGAAGTCGGTGAGAAATATTGACCGGAAGGACACTATGACACACTGGAAGCAGCTACGCCTGTATGCCCGACGAGTAAGAGACTGTCTTACAGCTCGAGTGAAGAGGGCCTCACCTCCGATCCTGATGAGCCGCATTAGCACCGTTGAGAATGCATGGGACACATAATACGCACCAGTATGGGCAACTATGAACGGGCGAGGGCTGATTCATGTTCGCCTCCACCTATCTGTGCTCTGTGTGCACCTTTTGTACACGATTTCGAGCTGACGACGCAGGTCAAATACAGGCTGGCTCGTACAGGATGGATCGCCGTTTCACCGGTTTCCTGTGGTGGGCAGCCAGCTGTTGTGATCTCGGTGACTTTAGTGTAGAAGAGAAAGGGATAATGTTGCATGCACCAAGCAGGCATGGGACTGTCTGTGGCAGAGCAATCCCGGAGTCGAGGAAGAAAAAGTCGTTGTCCAGGTACGTAAGTGTAGCTGTATCGCCACAAAAATTGGGCAAAGCGTAAACAAGCGACCCCGGTGCAAACGTTCGTGAACAACGACATTGACAATGGATTTTCGGGAGTGTCTTTTTTTCGAGATTCGAGGACGACCTCGGCCAACACACTGACCCATCTTCCGAAAGTGCACCGCAGTGGTCGTACTCACGTCGATACTTGCCATTGGTAAGAGCCTCGTAGTATTGATCAAGGCTCCCTCCCATACCACAGGTCCCTCGCACCTCCCATGAAACTTGAACTGGTGACGATGTCGTGACGGCGGTGATGGAGCCACGGTGTGGTGGATGCCCAAAGACGGCAAGTCCGTGGAAGCGACCTGCCATGTTCGCAGGCGTCATGGGTTCTCCACTGGTGCCCGATCGCCAAGGGAGTCTTTCCCTGTCTACCATCCTCATCCCAACCATGTTCGGTGCCGACCCGTCCTCGCCTTGCGGGAACTTGACGCTCTGCTTCAAGGATAACCTCTTATGTGTCCCAGGCTTCGCTTTCGAAAAGGTCTGCTCCCACCATATGCATAACACGTCTCCTTTCTACCCCCTCCAACAGGCCTATCCATGGCACGACACCGGCAGCTCAACTCTCATCGCAGAGGGCCGGAGTCTCAAGGACGGCGCTCTCGTTCTCGCAAAGATAGCCCCTGCACATTCCACTTCATCTCTATGTCTTCACCGCGAGGCCCACATGTAAGCGTCCCCTTCTCTCTTTCACTCTCCTTGCTCTCACGCTCTACGCATACAGTCTGAACAAGCTAGGGGAGTCCCCGGAGGCATTGAGCACCACGTTACGGTTGATCGAATTCATAACCGTGCCACGTAGCGACGGTGATTGCGTCGTTTTACTACTCGTGCATCCTGGCCCAAACCTACTGGCCCGCCACTTTCCTCCCTTCAAAGTCAACGACTTCCTCCTCTCAGAGGTCGACGGGGCCTGTTCAGACAACCAAGCCGCCGACGTGTTCAATGAAGAACTCTCCACAGTCAGCGGAAGCATCGAAAGCACACAGGACACACAAGAACGACTGCACGGTGATCTATACGATGGTGTAGTGTTGCCCGTGGGCGACCTGGATCTCGACGACATAGAAAAGGAGAGATACGACGTGATGGACCTTGCTTCGTTCCTTGAGTACGTCATTACATAGCAACCACCAAAGTCTAACATGTCCCAGATTCGCCATTCAGGCAACTCACTGTCTCGAAATGGTGCATAGGTAGGACGCTGTCTCATCTAGAACAATTCTTCCCCTGATCATATTCAAGGATGGGCTTTGCTCATCGAGATGGTAGGATGCCCTGGTACATTGTTCTCTATCATACACTCAATCAATCCAGTGCGCGCCAATGCTTTCCACCTCAATGTACATTCGGGTGTCGTACGACTCGCTCACTTTGGAAACCGATCGATATCTCTCGAAGAAGCAGGGGGTCCATCTCAGCTCGTTATCGACTGCTCTCACCGCATTTATCGCCCCGAATCTTTAGCTCTACAGTCAACTACCGGCCCTGTACATACTTCTCCACTCTCGACCACCCAACCACCCAACCACAGTGATACTACTCCGGCTTCCAGGTCAATATCCCCGGAAAAGGTCATAGAGGCTCTTCACTACATGGCCCCTGAACAACTTTCTTCCTCACCTTCTGCCGTCCAAGAAGACCACCGTGCGGACCTCTACTCGCTTGGAATGTTGTTTTGGACCTGCGTCGTGGGGAAAGGCCGATTGCCCTTCGCCCTCGATGAGTCTGGTTGTGGGAGTATCAGCCCTGTAGAGGTTCTAGCAGCGTTGGGCACCAAACGTCCACCTCTGGTGGGTGAGGTCAGAAGCGATATTCCAAGTGTTATTGGTGACATCATCGATAAAGTGAGGATTGCTGACGACTTCACAGTTCTTTTGGCTTACTGTACTCTAGCTCTTGTCCAAAGCGCCCGAGGCGCGATATCAGAGCGCACATGGTCTTAAGGCCGACCTGCTCGAGTGTCAAAAACGTCTCTTGGCTAGCGTCTCTGCTTCTGCGTTGGAACAGCCTACCGAGGCACGTTGACTCGTGGGGCACTTTGTTCGAACGCTCACCGCCGTTTAGATCATACCGCCATTTGAAATTGGCCAAGAAGATAAATATTCTGTCAGCGTGCACAACTTCTTGCACCAATTCTCACTCACTTCCTTTATAGACATTTATCATTCCGCACGCCCTAGTGAGTTGGGATTTTCACCTGGAGCATTGCACAGACGCCAACCTCTTATCGAACAGTGTGGCCGGGACAAAGAGCTTGAAACCATGCGCAACGTGATCAGGCATAGCTTAATGTCATTTGCCCGTCAGTCAACCACAGTGCACGGTTTAATCCCTCAGTCGATGGCTTCCGGCAGCTCGCAGGCGACGGGGCCTGACGATGGCGACGACTTGATATCATTGTCAGTGGCCAGTAACGAAAGCAGTCCAAGGTTACCATATGCCAGAATAGAGCCTTGTGCCTCAACTGGGCGCAATGCGGCTAGTCCTTCACCCGTCAATTCAACTTCAATGTCTGCGCGGGATACAAAAGACACTTCCTTGCCACGTTCATCTGTGGCTTCCGATGGAATCCTTCCTGCTGGAAAGTTGCGAAACGTCGCCTTACCGGGAAACGAACGGAGCATCAAGGCTTTTGTTATCATAGTTGTTGGACCTGGAGGGTAGGCGTTGCGCTTATGACATTACTCACGTGCTGGAATGTCCATTAGTGTAGGGAAAAGCTCCTTGGTGGCGGCCAACCAAGCCAAGTGGAAACGTAACAACTGTTCTACCGTTCTCCCTTCTTTTGCTAATGAGACCTCGCATAGATCACGGGCTTTGGGCGCAAGCCAAGTTTCAGGCTGCAGACAACGCACCATTTGCAGCTTTGGTACGAAGCTTCCTCGTATATGTGGCTTCTCCTCGGAAGCTGAGATACCGGCAGATTTTCGCCGTGTCCTCCGCCCTGCGTCAATTGGCATTCATGCCGGGTGAAGCTCATCGTTTCGTCCGAATGCTATCAGACAAGCTTGGACCGCAACTCGCTAATTTACCACTGCTCTACGCTGGCTCACCTGTTGTCAAAGCTATCCTCGAGGCTTGGGGGATGAACACCGCTAATCTAGGGGATGCTTCTGAAAGTGCTACTGAAAAGGCTTCGGGAGAGTCAAAAGAGCTGGCCAGGCTAGCGGCAAGTGAACGAAGTGCCCGCTTTCAGAACTTGGTCGAGAGTGTTCTAGGCGTCATCACCGAGATAAGACCCCTTGCACTGTTTCTGGATGATCTGCATGAAGCCGATAATGCGTACGTCATTACAAATCTGCGGAGAATTATAACCTGAGTGGTGCTGTAGGTCCCTTGATGTGGTCGAGGCTCTGATAAACTCAAGGAGTCGCTTGGTAGGAGTTCTGTTGTGTGGCTAGTTAGTATACTAAGAAGTGTACAGCTCATTTTCATTACCATTCGGCCTTCCAACGGGTAAGCACTCAAATTTCCCTCACATTATGTACACCCGAGTCACTACATATACCGTAGGCAGGTGATGGACCGACTTCGTTCCATGTGCTCCCACAGGGCAAGAGCCACTTGGATTACTCTGGAGCAGTTGCCATTCTCTGCGATATCACTGCTTGTTTCCAAGACCCTGCACCGTCCACGAGAAGAATGCTCCCGTCTGGCGAGGGTAGTATACACCACCTCTGGGGGAAATGCATTTTTGGCTCGGAACGTTCTGAGCGGTATGCAACGGCATCACCACGTGCGTGCATGCATAAGTGCCATCACGATCGCATGGCTGATCATAGGGTAGATCACTTTTGATTGGGCACGGAATCACTGGTTGTGAGTGAGCATATTCGATTAGATGGATCGTCGTCGCCCACCTTTATGGCACAGATTCGAAATTACCGCGATCGAGTCCCGCTTAGTGAACCAGAAGGCTACAACAGACCCGACCGACCAGTCGTTCCTCATTGCCAATTTTCGCGAGCTCCCCGAAGCGACGAGGAAGTACCTCATTTGGGCTTCGTTCTTCGGGACGACGTCAGTAACGTCTCATGTAGGTCGTGGGCCTAGCATGTTAACATTGTATCCACAGGTTCACGGCGAGCGAGGTCGCAATTCTCATGGAGTGGGAGGACTCGAGTAGTAGTAGCTCGGACGAGGAGAGCGAGGATGCGTGGAACGTGTCGAAGGTGATCTCAGTGCTGAAGCATCGCAGGTCCAATGCGGGTGATTTCATACGGGGACTGCAAGGAGCTATTGATGAAGGGTGGGTTGTCCACAGGGGACGCGAGATGTGCACTTTTGCACACGACCGGTATCGGCAGGCAGTTCAACAGGAGGCGGCCATGCTACCTGACCATGTCTTGTCGAGGATGTCGTTTCGGGTACGTTCTCGTGCTGTCTGTGATGATGTTTGACCCTGGATGGTTTTCACCAGATCATTTTGGCTGTGTTACATGATGCAGTTCCGGACGTGCACAGGATTGCAGAACATGCTGGACGGTTCGCACCGCGCTAACGTTTGCAAATATGGACCTCAACCTGTTATTTGTAGGTGTATACCCTTGTTGTTGAATCAGCCGAACCGTGAAGAACTGTTGGATGTGCTTGTTGATGCGGGTGAATCTGCCTGGGCGAGAGGTGCACACGAGGTATAGCCCTTGTGCGATGTGTTGTTCAAGGTCTCATCAGCTTTCCGTAGCTCGCGTTTCAAGCGTTCCTAAGCGCTCAAAGTCTTTTGGCCGTGGACCACTGGGCTGTTAACCCAAAGCGGTCCTCGTTACTGCTCTCGAAATTGGCCGAGTAAGCTGTTTCGTACATTGTTTCCCTTTCTACTCATTCTTAACCGGCCTTTAGGTTGCATACATGGAAGGGTAATTCGATGTTGGAGCGAGGATGATCGGCGTGGTGCTGACTGTTACTACAGGCGACTTGGAACAGTCAGAAAAGTTGATAGCCGAGTATATCGAACAGTCACAGTCCCCTGGGGACCATGCCCGCGCGCTTCGGATCCGAGCCAACAATCACTTTTTGCGCAACGAGTTTGCGGATGCCCTGAAAGCCCTCGTCCATGCGCTAAACATTCTTGACGTCGAAATGGATCCATCGCCCACCCAGGACGTGGCGGACAAGATGTTCGAGGATGTGAAAAATCAGATACTTGCGATTGGGTATGAGGAGTTGTTGAAGCTACCGAGAGCAACGGACCCGCGCATAGATCTTGCTGTGCGACTTCTCAATGACGCTGGCAAGTAATTGCACTCATCTCCTCGTCCGGTGTTATCTAAGCGATTTTAGGGACCAACGCCTACTGGACTCTATCGGAGAGCATGATTGATGTCGTAGGTCTGACGGTAAGACACTCTGCATTAGATCGTGATATGGCGTTCATTTCCACGCAGACCATTAACCTTGCCCTGCGGCAAGTCTGCAGTACTACTAATCGAAGTGATCAAGAAGGCTAAGTAAATCATGTAGGTTTGGTATCTCACCTGGGACGTCGTTGGGCTTCTTCTGGGCGACAGGAGGTGGGCGCGCCATTCTTCTAACCTGCCGCTTAAAATAATGATGTTGTCCTAGCTGCGGCTGAAAGGCGAGAGCTCTTCAAGTTCTCTGTCGATCTTGGAAAGCTGGCGTTGCGTGCTGCATACATGCATGGAGGCAGTTTAGAGAAATGGTCAGTGCACAGCACCCAATGTATATTCATTGACTCAGCCTACTTTTTTACTAGTCGTGCCACGGTACTGTATGCTGCCTTAGTGGCTCCATATGATAACGTCCATATACGTCACACTATTCCCCTCTTAGAGGATGGCCTCAAATACGGACATAGTTCGGGAGATCGGTATGCCATGATGTTTGTTGATTATTATCGCTGTTCTTTCATGCTCGTGTTTTCAGTGCTTTTACGGGTTATATAGCTATCCATATGATGGTTTCCCGGTTATTTACCTGCGAACACCGTGCGTTACCACCGCGGGATGTATGCAGAGTCGAAATTGATCAACCCACAGTGAGCGACTTGGTCGTCGCTGCAGAAGAGGTTTGCACGATAACATTGCTACCTGTTCTTGACTCATCGTAGGTGTGCAGTGTGCTAACGATGTCGATACCTGGACCCCTAATGGCGATGGCACGATACTGGCGCAAGGTCTGTCTCACGCTTCGTGCACACATCTTCCTACTGAGCTGCAATAGGTGTCCTGAACTGTATCAGAGCCCTGGGTGGATATACAGATGCGTCGTCCGCTGACACGATTTTTAATACGAACTCCTTTGTGGAAGCGGATTACCAAGAGAGAATCCCGAAAATTTCTGGGAGCAGTCGCCTCTCCTTGGCTTGGTGAGTATTATCATTTGTTGAGTTATTTTTTACTTTACTGTTCCTTGGCAGGTATAATGCATTTAAAATTGCTGGTCTATATTGTACAGGATTCATCGATGCGGCTGCCGAACTTGGTTTTACGTTATACGACGCTCGCTTATACCACCCTAAGTACTGGAGGTCCTTTGAACCGTCGCGCTTTGTTCTGACTGATCTACACACAGTCACCGCCATGTTCGCTACGGCTTATTCTTCCATAGTTTGGCACTAGTGGATTGTGTACGACGAGGAGATCTTGATGAAAAGACCAGGTTGCTGTACATGACCCAGGTGGTCAAGAATCAGACGTTCACTCGAAGGTGTGTATCGGCCACTGTGTCTATCAACTGACGTAAATTGCGTTGTAGATGGTTGTCATCTAGCCCGGTGAATACAGGAACATGGATTGCGCTTGTAGTATGTATCATCTCTCCTGCAAATCCTGACACAAGCACTCAGATGGACCATAGGAAGCTGAGATGGCCTCCTTGAACGGTGAGGGAGAAGCTTTACGATTATATGATATGGCTGTCAAGTAGGTGCGACGGTAACATGCAAAACAACTGATCAGACTTGGTCCTAGGTTAGCTAACAATCACGACTGGCTCCTCGAGGAAGGATTAGCCCTTTACTTGGTGCGATTATTGTTTTCAAGGTTTTCTCTTTACTTATGTTCTCCCAGCAAGGAAGTCATCTCATTAGGGTCGGCGTTGAGAACCTCGGAACTGAGCTCCAGCATCGAGGGATATTGAAACAGTCACAGTGGGGCGCTTTTGGTATCCTGTAAATCATGTCTGCTCCGGTCGAGGAAGCGCACCGCTCAATCATACTTTTAGCCGGAATATGACAGCCAGGGCAGATCCCCAACTCCAACGCCCTGCGAAGCGTTCGATGTTTCATGTGGATACTGCAGTTCAAACTGACGCCTACATCGACAAGTTGCCTGTAATTTATGCCCAACCCTTGTCTCCTGACGTCCATATGACCGACGAAGTAGAAGGGATGTCGTCCTTGGCTTCATCTGATTTGATCTTGATCATCAGGCAAAGCAAAGAGATAGCTGACTGTCTTAGCCTGTCATCAGGTAGTTTTCCGTGTCATTTGGTGATTCACAACTCATTCTTCAGCAGCTTTACAACGGCTCACCGAGATTGCCGCGGGTTCGTATGGTCTGTCCATGCTCCTGTAATTCACTGACATCCAGAAGACATGTGTCAGTCCTATTGTTGTTGCATCGTCATCACGACTCAAACAGGCGACTATGGAGTGGCGACAATCCTGAAACCTTCGGAACTCTGCCAGGTTTTCGAGTATGCTATTTGATCTACCTTGGCATATCTGCAAGGATACTAATTTCAGGGTTCAGGAATCCAAAGCCATTGCGAACGCTCGAGTTGTCACAAGTAACGGTCATTCAGAATGGTAGATCATTCCTATCGACTTCCTGGGATCATACTAACGACTCTTAGTTTTGGATTCGAAGCGGAGCTATTCGCAAGAAGAACATGACACCGAAGAGTTACACCCATCGCTTTATGAAATCGGTCTGCCAATTCTTGGCAACAGAGGACAAACACTTGGAGCCCTTTATCTCTCCACGAAGAGGATGTTGTCGCAGACTACCGTGACGACCCTAAGTGTTCTGTGCCAGCAAGCAAGCATTAGCATATCCAGCGCGATCTTATTCCGATCTGTGCAAGCCGGTACCCGAGAAAACCTCAAGATGATTGCGTCACAGAGAGAGGCTCTCGAGGTTGCTCGAAAAAGTAGAGAAGATGCTCTCCGAGCCACTAGGGTGACGAACCACATTTCAGATAGTAAGGAATGTTCATCTGATGATTGTTTAGGTCAAATCTCGCTTCATTGCGAACATGTCCCATGAGATGCGAACGCCATTCAGGTACACATTTGTGATGTTTTTGTGTTTGATCCCATTCTCATTTATTTACGACACAGTTCGTTCTATGGCCTGCTTGATCTTCTCAGTGGAACAGAGCTGAACTCAGGCCAAAGAGAAATTGGTGAGTATTCTTCGCATTTCAAGATGGTCTGCTGGTTTTAAGGAGCATCAGTGGACACTGCGAAACAGTCCTGCGAAATTTTGTTGAAGGTAGGATGCATAGATCTCGGGTAAAATTCAGTTATGCATTATTGTGTTTAGATCATCGATTCCATCTTGGACTACAGCAAGCTCGAGGCTTCGGGTGTGTTTATTCAATTCACTAGCGGGCTTTCACCGACACTGATCTCATCTTAGCCATGAAACTCGATATGACTGCTTTTCCCGTTGAAAGTGTCATTGCTGTAAGCATTCATCAGGCATTCTGACACCATGTATCCTCATAGGTATCATAGGACTGCCTGGAACTCTTTCTCCCGCTTGCAGCCAAGAAGTTACATTTGTCATATAACATCGACGAGGACGTTCCAGAGTGTTAGTCGTCGAAACATGGTGCCATTTAAGGTCCACTAACCACAATACAGGGATCTTGTCTGATCATACGCGCATTCGCCAAGGTACTGTCCGTTCTCTACCTTGCCGTGTGGTCCTGACGACACTACACAGTACTTATGAACCTCATTGGCAACGCCATCAAATTCACTGAGTCAGGATCTGTGACTGTTTTATGTTCCATCGACAAAGAGGCGAGGCCGTCTTCTTCAGACCAAGTGTTTATCAAGTTCGCAGTCAAGTAAGGGCCTTTTTATAACCCAATACTTTTCGACTTACTAATCTGTAACCAGGGATACAGGCATTGGTTTGTCTCCCAATGCCACAGAAACGTTGTTCGTGCCCTTCCAACAAGCAGACAACTCCTCGACACGACGTTTTGGAGGGACTGGTTTGGGTTTGTCAATCTCCCGGCAGTTGGTCAAGCTACTCGGTGGCACCATTGGTGTGGAATCTAATGTCGATGTCGGATCTGTATTTTGGTTCACCCTTCCTGTGAAATTTTGCGACACAGAAGAATCTCGCAAGGTGATGTCATTTTTGTTTGATGCAAATTATTTTTGTTCCAACCCCAACTCAGGCTTCTTCGGAGATCAATCGCCTTCGGAGTACGTTAATTGGACCGTTTCCCAGCAAAGTAGTGATCTGTTCCGCTTCGTCCGCGACGCGTGATTTGATACACAACATACTGAAAGGCTTTGATGTCACTCTTTTGCCTAACCTGGACGCCGTGCACTCTCATTTAGAGCGTTACCGCTGGGACGATCGCCTAGATTTCCTGATACTTGACGACCAGTTTCAAACGCAGATTGTGGATGTCATTCAGATCCTTCGATGGTCCAATACTCCTGCGCTTCGTAACACTAAAATTGTCCACCTTTATACTCCCACTGCTCAGTCGTTGTCGGAAACTGTCGCAATTGGCGGCAATCCTAACGTCGCCAAGATAATCAAGCCCCCTCGCAAAGCACGTATTCTCCAGGTGCTTGGAGAATTGAAGGGCCTTGCTCCTGTACCCCCGTCTCCCGTTGTTGCCACAGATCCACCACACAGAATGCTTGTTGGCAATATTCTGGTGGCTGAAGGTGCGGTTATACCCAACCATATGCTCAGTCACTGCTCATTATGCTCTAGATAATGCAGTGGCACGAAACCTCTTGGTCAAGCAGCTCGAACGATGCCTACTCAAAGTTGTTGCAACCAGTGACGGCCTGGAGGCCATCCAAGGTTAGCTTATTTCACAATGGTTCGGATGGTTGTTGACAAAGTACACAGCTTGGGAATCACATCAACCTGGCTACTTCGCACTGGCATTGTTCGACCATCGTCAGTAATTCTCCTGGACTAAGCAACTTCAGTAAGGCTTACACATGATACTACAGACATGCCTGTTTGTGATGGGGTTGAAGCCACCAGAAGATTACGAAAGCTTGAGAAGACGAGGTGCCCAGACACCTCTCTGCCAGGTACGTATTGTAGTATCTCCCCAATTTCTGATTGACTTGACTGGCGCGTCAGTCATTGCTTTGAGCGCTGATGCGCAAGAATCCACGAAACAGTTCTGCCTCAGTGCTGGTATGAATCTATTCCTCAGCAAACCGCTGAAAAAGAGTTGAGTCACTTGCTCTTCTCGTTTTACTACTGCTGACCTGACTGTACTTGACCAGCCGATCTAATGACCCTTTTGGTAACTTATGGGCCATCTAATACCCATGCTAATATACTGTAATTCTTTCACATGAACTGACGGACGCGTGCTTAGCGCTGGTCTTACACCAGGTCTTGATGGCCCCGGGTCAGTCATGGAGATTTGCCATTAGAATCTTGTAGCTATACTTATGCCTTAATCGTTGAGATACATTGTTTTGGTCATCCATGTTTTTGCTATGGAGGGAGTCAATCGCCCATTGAACAGGATGGAATCGCCATCCTTTCTCATCGAAGACGCCTTGTTTTGGGTGTCGTTTCAATCGTGTAATTTGAAGGTAACGCCAGGTGGCATCGTGGGCAGTACTATATAGTGTAGAGATTGACATCCCGGGTGTGTTGTGAGGTATGTGGGCCTGTAGAATAAAATATGTGTAGATAAGGCATGAATTAGGGAGGAAGGTGTGGACGTAGAGGTCCTTCGGCCCCTCCCTAATTCCCAGGCTTACTTGACAGTAGTAAAAGTGCCAAATTCATTGACTGCGAACTGATTCCAGCCATCCCTATCCCCTACCTGAATTTTGTGTTGGGGAAGGTGCACTGGCATTCTGAACCTTGAGTCAGATATCCGAAAGGTTTTTGAGAAGGCACATATCACTTTCTCCCACAGCGAGGCCCACAGATGCACACGACCATTGCACTAAATGGCTAAATCTGGCAACTAAGGTACAGTTGGTGTGCGTTCTATCTCTCTGCCGAAGCGTGAATGAATGTGTGCAGTGGTGACGGCTGGAAGATTGCCATGTTTGCGCGTTCAACGTACGTTCGCCATTTCTCCTACGGGTTGTTCACAACTCGAGAGGATTGTAGGGAAGAAAGGAGGAAGTGTTGAAAAGTCGTTTTCCAACTTCGTAACTTGCTGGCCGGACGTGACGAGACGAAGTAGGCAGATCATTTATCAACAGGGTATCTAGGGTATGATATCACGGAAGTTTGTAACTGTACAGTACTTCGGCGATCTCCGAATACCACGAATGATTACATCATCCAACAAGTAATTGCTGTGTATCGGGTTACACCTTCAGCGTTTCAAGCTAGCGCCAATGCTGAAACAAGCACGATAGAATTAGATCGATGAGACAGGGCAACAGATCAAGCGATATAGAAAACATTTCCTCGTAAGTTGAAATGATAGCATGATTGATTCCCTTGCTTGTCAAAAGTTCTGATATATAGTTACAGTCACCTTCAAGACTGACGACAATTTTTTTTATCTTTTTTAGAATCGCCCACCGACTACTGTGACTAATTGAGATCAGATAGAAAAAACTTTCTGGCTGATTGACATTGCCTGAACGGTCGAGCAAGGGTTCTTCGGACGCAGGCGGCATTTCGAGTAATGAATATGACAGATATCGATACATGGGCGTGCGTTGTATCGTCTATGTCCCGCGGCGTCTCCTGTCCGAGCGGCGTACACCCATAGCAGAGGGTGACGTCGAATGCCCTAGATGCATGGAAGGGTCGCTTCGGCCTCCCTGCATGATGTTAGACAAGTTACTGAGTTAGAACATAAAGATAAAGGACGACTGTCATACCTTGCGTTTCTGCGATCTCCGTTTCGCCACTGTTTCGTCCTCTCCTGCTGCGCGGTCTATCTGGGACAGAATTACTAGATGTATCATTTATCACCAATTTGGATAGATCATACTTCAGGGTCGTTTTGTTTCGCGTTCAGTTTCTGAACGCTAGGAACGTACGCGGACGTTCGACCGCCAACAGTGATCCATTTTATAGTGGCGGGTTCACCGGATGGCTATCAAATCATGAGTGGCGTCCTCGGATAGCGACGAGTGCAAACAGATACAAGTTTCATAGTTGTCTTGGTGTTCTTGCCCTTTCCCTATCAGACGTATGAGTTCCCCATAAGGCGGTCGAAGCATTAATGCTACTGTACCCAGCGGTGTTTGAACAACCAATGTTCAGGGTACCTGGTGTCATCCGCGTTAGCTTCCACTGCCGTATGGCACACGTCACCAATGTAGTGGTGCAAAGTCATGGCTTGGTTGTGATCCAGTGTGTTACATCGCTGCTCGGGATGCACTCTGGCCTGGTACAGGATCTCATCTGGGAATGTTGGCTAAGCAACGCAAACTGAAATGATCTTGTCTATGTGCAAAGATACCTGCGAGATAGTTCCCAATGCCAGCACTGAAAGATTGGTCCAATAGGAGGGCTTTGACTGGGCAAGTCCTTTTTGATAAGGAAGTATGGAAGTCGTCTAATAAGGGCATGGTCAATATCGGATCAAAGCCCAGCTCTGATATAGGAGGCTCGTCGAGTGGGGACTCGACCAAGCGGATACGACCGAGACGACGAGCATCCGAGAAAGCGATTTCGGTGAAACCAGGAGCGGGACTCTCATCCTTCATGTGTAAAATGAACTGGTGACGGATCAACACTGCCCACTGTTCAAGTCAACGATATTAGGAGAAATATGTACCTTGGCAAAGCGCGGCGGCCATGTCTCGAAAGACCCGGCTGCGCTCCTTTTGTACTGGATTGTATCACAGCCTCTTACCTTGGTGGCAACGATTGGACTTGAACGCGTCACAGAGCAGAATTTGTTACAGACCTGTAGCATGCCAGTCATACCAAAGTGGAGCACAGGAATTCTTCCTTTTCCCTGGAGCTGGATATAAAAACATTTGCCTGTGGTGACTTTAACGAAGGATTAGCTAGGCAGGTCTCGAGTGTTTACCATAACGGGCAGCATTTTCGACCACTCGGCCGGTGATCTCGCGGGCCTGTGGTGAAACGCGTGAGTTGTCCTGGAAAAACACAGGCCGGTGCCTACAAAGTCGTCGTGTGTGAAGCCAGAGAAGACGAGTTTATCCTCAAACGTGTCGACGCGATGAATTGTTTTCCCGACTGCATGCTGACGCAGGAGAGCTGTGGCACGCTCGACTTCTGAAACAAGTCACGTCAACTTCAAACACTGAAGCTATACTGCAAGTACTACCAGGCAGTTCCGGCATGAAACCTGAGTGAAGGGTCGCGACCGAGAATGAGCCTTGAGTTGGGAACCTGCTGGATCGAGACGAAATGGAGTGGGAAAGGGACTGGCCGGACGATCTCGGTGCAGACCACATATATATAAAAGCCAGTGAACCTGCCCTCGTCAACTTTCCCCCCTGTTCTTCCTTTCCATGGCTCCAAAGACCAAAAAACCCTGGGGTTTACGCTGGCGTTCCTCAGTATGGTTCGTCACCGCTGGTACGCTTCCCTCCTTACCCCCTGACACGATGCTAACCCCCTCGCAGTGATTAGCTTCGGTTCGCGTCCTCTTTCAACTTTTCACTTTCTTGTCCAAACCTGCTTCGACAGGCATCGCTACGGATCTGCTCGTGTACTCTTCGATTATACCTGTCATTCCCTTCCAGCTTCAACATCTCCATTACAACGGTGTCTCCGCACTCACAGGATGGCTGCTGTTTGCATACGTGCGTATTCTTCTATATGACCCGTCCCATCTTTGACATCCGAATTGCAGTCTGTTGGTCTCGTTGGCTGTAAGTCGTCCATCTCATTAGTCGGCCTTTACTCATTTCCATCAGCGACGATTCCCATTGCAATCTATGCAGAGGGGTGGACCTCCAGACAGATGCCTCTCTTGATCGGCCAACTTGCCCTCATAGGCTCTCAAATCCTCCTCATGTTGGCACCAAATTATGCCCTCATGGCCATTGCCCGAGTATTTCAGGGAATTAGTTCTTCCGTGATATGGGTTGTTGGGCTTGCACTACTGTATGCCATCATTTTCAATCCTCTCCTGCGGCTCTGTTGAACATCATCTAGTGTCGACACTACCCCGGAGCACAAGGTTGGCAGTAAGTCTTCTCCAAGTCCTTGTCGGATTATATTTAATATAAAACCACTCTGCAGAGCAACTCGGAATCGCAATGACAGGATTGTCATTTGGGTGAGCCCCATTTCTTAGGGTCTGTGGTGATCGTTCACCTTCGGACAGTCTGCTCGTCGGTTCACCTGTAGGAGGTGCTCTTTACTCCAAATGGGGCTACCACGCGCCGTTCATCTTCGGAATTTTGTGCGCCGTGTTGGACCTTGTCGCTCGACTTTTCATCATCGAAAGGCACGACGCCATTAAGTGGGGAGTTGACCCATGGGGCTCAACACCATCGCCTCCTAAAAACGACTCGGCCGTCACATTGGACGTAACGCTCAAATCTCCGCCACCAACATTCGATTCTGCGTCTGTCCTAACGATAACTGAGTCAAGGCTGGAATCCCAAACACGACCTTTACCCCATATAAGACCTTTATCCCACATGCGTCCTTTATCCTACATGCCTCCCTTTCAATTTACCCCGCTTGCAGTCGCAGAAGCTCCACGTCGCTGGTCGTTAGCCGGAAGGGCGCATGCCTCTGAAGTCACCCTCGTTCGGAAGCCGGCTTCTTTAGTTTTCGTCCTTCGTAGCCTAATGCGCTCGCATCGCGCTATCGCTGCCTTGACCATGTCTCTCGTCTATGGGTGACTCTCATTTTCCTTTTTCTCAAGTTTTCTTAACCAACATCACTGCAGTATTGTCAACAGCATGCAGGAGCCAACACTTCCTCTCCGCTTAGAAGCAGTATGGAATTATAAATCTGCCCAAGTTGGTCTGGTGTACCTTGCTTCGTTCATCCCTGCCTTAATTTGTCAGTGTACCGCTCGTACGCTTACACAGTATTTTTAACGTGCTTTTATAGCGTCTCCTCTCGCTGGTTGGTTGTCTGACCGTAGAGGAAATGACTACATTGTTTTCATCTGCTTGGTTTTGACGATCCCGTGGTGGATATTATTAGTTATTCGGAGCTCTGTGGTATTATTTATCATGTCGTTCGCTCTACAAAGTGAGGGTCCATCATATGTGTATTTTGACTCGTTTCACACAGCTTTAAAGGCTTTTTCGTTGGCGGTGTGGTTCCACCGGTCACATCAGAACTGGCAGCTGTATCGCGAAATCTGCCAAATGTCGGATGTGGGTAGTTGTCTACAAATATTAACTTGATCTTGCTCCTATATTCTTGTTCTTCAGATTCACACGTTTACGGAGCATTCAATCTTGCATTTGGTATCGGCACTGCAGGTCAGGCGGCTGTCACAGAACCTCATAGTTACTCCTGTCGCTGACTCTCCTTGTTAGTGGGACCTGTGATTGGTGGACAGGTATGATCTTACTTGCATTTCAAATTCAAATTCCGACTTCGTTATCATAGATCTATTCCCAAATCAAGAATGGATGGACAATTCTCTGCTTCATTGCCGTGGCGTTAGTCGCGATGTGTGCCGTGGTTGCTTTCTGCTATACAGGTCCAACTCCGCTACTTGCGAAGTTCATCAGAGCACGGTCTTCCAACCCCGTGGCAACATCAACAGCAAAAGAGGAGGCTCTTGGACGAGACCCTCAAGAGAAACCTGAAGACTACCAGCACAACAGAATGTCCCAAATCACAATAAACGTAGAAGCTGTACGTGCAGAATCCTTGATTTCGCATTCTCGCTGCTCATTTTCTCTTAGATTCTGTTTGATCTCGATGGGTGCGTGTTGGCTGGTTGCGAGCGCCCCCCCCTGAAGCTGAGATCGCCGTTGTAGAACATTAATCGATTCAACCAGAGGTGTGTTCAATGCTTGGGAGGATTTTGGAAGGAGGCATCCTTTCGTCGATGGCCTCAGTTGGGAGGAAGTCGCCAACAAGACGCACGGAAGGCGGCTGGTCGAAACCTTGCCAGAGTACTGCAATATTCAAGATGATGAACTACCTAAGGTAAGGTCATTGCGGAAGCAATTCTACCTAGTGTTGGCTTTCTGATACCTGTTCATCTCCTTCAAGGCAGTTCGTGAGTTTGAGGATATCGTAATCAACTACGGTGGCGGGCCAGAGGTCTTACCTGGTGTAAAGAGCTTGTTACAGAAGGTACGCTATCCTTTGGTCACTCCCTCGAAGCCCAGGGCCTGAACCCGTCCCTAGCTTGAACAATGCGCCCCTGAGAGATTCGCCATCGTCACTTCTGGCAAGTTTCTGTGACACTCATTCGATCCACCGAGTCCTTATTCTTGAATTTGACTTACAGCCTCCAGTGGATTTGCTTCAGCAGCAATCATCAAGTGTGGCTTACCTCTCCCGAAACGTGGCCTCGTCACAGCAAATGACATAGGGTTTGGCCAAGGGAAACCCCATCCTATTCCTTATCTCGCAGGCGCAAGGAGGATAAGTAACCAGGCTGACTTCGCTACCAAATGTCCGCCACTTTTCATCGGGCATCAGTCAAGGCAGCTAACCCCCCCCCCCTTTTTTTTTTGCTTTTTCTGTCAGGTCTCGTCATAGAAGATGCCCCATCAGGACTTGCTGCAGGCAAGCGGGCCGGCGCTAGGACTCTCGCGGTCTGCACCAATCATACCCGTGAATTCTTACAGCGTCGTACCGGAAATGAGAAGCCAGACTTTATCATCGACAACCTCGAGCAGTGAGTGGTTTCCTTCTGTAGATTGTCAGTCATTAACAGAAGTACCTAGCGTAACGGTGCAAGCTCAGCAATCTGGTAGTTTACTGCTCACTCTTAATGTTGTTTATGAAGCATCTGCCACGGCTGAGCATTGAGGACATCACTTTACGTTTTATTAGCAAATGGATACTACACTCTTAAAGAAAATAATAACTTTTTCTACTTTCACCTGGGTGCTGATTGGCTGACTAGGTTATCTTTGTTCCACTCAGTGCCTGCTGTCGAGCACGTTAGTATGAATGGTATTTATATCTTTGTGCTACATAGATTGGTTATCATGTACACGCAAAGATTCAGTGATCTTCAGGTGTAATTTTCTCACCACGGGCTATGCCATACAACATCTCTTTATCACCACTCTCGTCTACGAGGGCACGTAGCATGCCATTTTTGTTCTGAAGCAGTTTCTTTGGACTAGCAAACTCAACCTATAGAGTCGACCCGCCATGAGATACAAAGAGCACGAAGAAAGGTTGTTAGACCTACAATCCTTCCTGCATCAAGCACCATCTGGAAGAGTGAGTGGTTAGATCTATCATAGACAAAAGATGTTTGCAGGACTTGCAATTTTATCAGCGTCCATTATGGTTTGGAGACGGTGGGCAATTATCAACTGAGTAATACCCCGCATCTCATACCGGAGAGAAGTTTGAATGGCTGTGTCCGTCTTGTAGTCTAAGTCGCATAAGTGCAGTGAGTTGCGTGATATAAAACGGAACTCGTACCAATAGCAGATGTCGCTGCAAAAGAGGTTAGCAGGGACCACTCGAATACTGTAGCGACATACCTTCATCCAAAATGAGGAGTTTACTTCCCCGGACCATCGCTCTCGCCAAGGCGATGATTTGACGCTGGCCAACAGATAGATTGCCACCTCCACCCGCAATGGCACTGTCAAGTGTCAGTCTGTCCTCATCTGTGTCCTCTTGCACGGCGAAGAGGCCAGCGGAACGTAGTGCACTGTTAAGTGTGGCATCGTCATGCTCATCAAATGGATCGAGATTTTGACGAAGTGTACCGCTCAAAAGTTCGGGCTATCAAATTACTGTCAATGCAGAGGGCCATGATGAGCCAAATTAGACGTACGATCTGTGGAATGATCGTGACGTTGGAACGGAGCGCATCTAGGTTTATGGCAGTCGTGGGAGTTCCGTCGTAGTAAACAGTTCCTTCAGTGACGATGCACCGCAAGAGCGCCAGAGTCAGGGAACTCTGTGAACAGATCAAGACAAATGCCAGACGGAAGATTTGCTGAAGATACATTACCTTCCCACTTCCCGTGCGTCCCACTAGAAACTGAGCTGGGTATACAGTGTAAAACAGGGGAAGTGATACGCACCAATGCCGACCCTCTCTCCTGATTTGATATGGAAAGACAAATCGTGTAAGACCTCGGGGCCGTCCTGAGAGAGGATGAATAATCGAAACGGTGCTCAACAGTTCCACTTACGCTTGAGTAGCGAGCGGAGAGATTCTCAGCAACAAGTTCACCAGTTGCAGGCCAATATGCGGGCGGATTCCCACCTTCAGTTGGTTTGGGTTCTTGTTCAATGTTGATATAGCTGTTGATACGCTCAACACTAATATATGACTGTTAGCCTTCCATCTCCAAAACAATCGCACAAAATCACCTGTTGCCTGTGCAATGAAAGAGGATAAGCGGAGAGCGAGGGATGCGGATAACAGCTCACCATCAACTTCCACTTGGTTCAGGATACGGATCCAATACAGGATCATGGCACTGAAACCAACTGCAAAGGCACTGAATAACTGAGAAAGCAAAGCCTGCGGGGGATGACCGACCAGCCATATTCAGAGAGAAACCAATGTTTCCCGCCCCCGAAGGGCGCCAGTAAACCAGATAGGCTGCAAGAGCAGAAGTGAACGATGCACCAATCAGGTCAATGCGGATGCAGACCCAGCTGATAGATAAAGTAAGTTTTGCCGCAACGGGAATAAAATTGTGACTGTACCGGTTCAAATTATAGAACATGCGTGCTGACTTCGAGTACCGATCGATGCGGTTGAGTGACTCTGACTTGAAGGTTGCTTGAGCTCCGTACGCACGGATAGACGCTTGAATGAGTGATGATTAATACGGTTGAATGACTTCGACAAAGTTACTCACTTAGACCTGCGATAGCCGCACCGAAATGGCCAAGAACAGGTGCCTTCGCATTACTCATCTCTCGTTTTACCGACAACTGTGCCCTCATGTATACCCTGCCAACCCATATCCCGACAAAGCCGACCAAGACACCGGGAAGAAGGAACACAGGGGTCAGAAAGACAACTGCCACAAGTCGGAAGAGGATACTGTGGGTGAGTTCAATGACCCATCCGAGTCCCTGAGAAAAGGGACCATCAACTGGGGTCGCATCAGCCATGACTCATCAGACTGGATGAATCAAACGCACTCGCTCGAATGTCTTGCGTGCAACGAGTGATAACACGCGAGGTAGGGGTTGTATCGAGCCATCTGTAGTAAGTCAGTACACAGTAGGTGCGCCTGTCAAAGCAACGCACCTCATGGTAGTACCCAAAACGGTTTCAACGAGCCTCTTGTGGATCGTCCGTGACGACCTCAGTGTACCGAGGTAGTATATGATATATCCTGGCAAATACGTGGCACACGAGAGGAAGAGAAGGAATGCATAGATCGCCAAGTTGCTGTACAATGATCAGGATGCATAAGACGAAGGCAACACCACCTTACTATTTGACATCCACTTCAGATGTCGGTTGATCGTTGTACTGCGAGGACCAGTAACCAAGGAACCAAGTCTGAATAATGCCAATAACCTCAGCCATGGCCAGTAGGAAAAGGACCATGAACCAGAAGAGGATCGTGTGACCTCCACCGAGACTGGTGAGATAAAGTTTCACTAAACGCAGTTTAAGCAAAACATCAAAGGAATACATAGCACCTACTTGCGGTCCACGAAACGTGTCCCTCCAGGATCTCTTCCGCCATAACGAGCTTGCCATCTCCACTTTTCTTTGGAACATCCTCAGCATTGCATGCAACACCTTCTTCTATCTGTAATGCTTCCTGTTCCTCCATCATTTCGGCAGCGAGCTTGTCGTCCTTAGCAACTACCTCAGAAATCGACCCCTGGCGGGAAACCCGACCATTTGAGGTGAGGGACACAACATATTGAGCTACTGCACTAGCCATAGCAACGTTGTGAGTCTAAACCAGGCCCTTAGTAATAATTGGAGACAAAAAGTGCAACATTCGCACCACAAGAATGACTGTGCGACCTTTAATTAGATCGCCTCCAAAGCACTTCTCGACGATCCACTTAGACGTGTGAACGTCCAGTGCAGCTAAAACCTATATCAATGACCAGTATGGGTCATTCGATAATGGGAACTCGACATAAACTCACGTCGTCCAAAAGCAAAGTCTCCGCAGAGCTGTATACAGCTCTAGCAAGTGTAAGCCTCGCCTACTACCAATCAGCTGTTTACTTCATTGAACTTCTGCTGTGCGTACCTTCTGTCCGCCGCTTGGCAGAAAGTGAGGTGAGCACAAACTATCTAGTCAAGTCAGAAAAACCACACCTGAGTGTAAGTCCCTTTTCACCAACTTCAGTACCATCACCGGCCTCGAAGAGCTGCAAATCGCGCTCCAGTGCACATTGGTAAATGACTTGGGTATGTCAGATATTGCAGTCGGTAGGTGAAAAATCTCACCTTTCTTATACCGTGCCTCGTCATAGGGAGCTCCGAAGAGAATATTATCCTTTGCATCCGAACATTGAATCGAGGAGGCCCCTATGTTCTAATCGTGCACTCACCATGATAGTTTCATTCTGTACCCATGACTCCTGAGCTGCGTAAGCAACCCCACCTTTGCGGGGAAGATTGAACCACGAGCTGGGATTCGATGGCACAAAGTGCATTTCACCTGCACATTAAATATAAGCAGAGGGGAGAGAATCTACAACTTTGGTGATACTGACCAAGTAATGCCATAAGCAATGACGTTTTTCCTGAACCTGTTGGTCCAACGACAAGGTTGATGCAACCTCGCTTGAAAAGGACCTCGTCATCAATGCGCAGGTTAAACTTGCGTTTACTGGGCGTTAATGTGCCAGTTGAGTCCTCCGACCAGGTGAAAGTAGCATCTCGGAAACCGATGGATTCTGAACACTCGTCTACTTCTGGATGGAATGTCTGTGGCTTGTCATTGTGTGTGGTGTAGCAATCCAGGAGCTCAGTGTCATTCAAGAAACCATTCACACGAGTAATAGAAACCTTGGCTAATTAAAGTTGTGAGTATCGGTCACCGGTAAAACGACGGGTTCCTCACCTTGGATAATGGAAGGCATCAGCCAGAAGATCGTGTGAAGCTGATCCCGCATGATGTCGAAAACTGCAGTGTTTGGTCTAAGAACGACTTCACTCCAGACTAAGGCGCCCACCAACCTGTCATAGAAGAGAAGACTCGCGATGCTATATCCTCCTTCAGACCGGGCTATGCGTGAATATGAACATAGTGCCATACCAGTCAACTCTTTCCCCATAACAAGAGTCTATGACGGCCATCAGCTTGAGAAACAAAGAGGACGCTGAGAAACATACGTATGTCATGTAACAAGCCATCATAGTAAATAGTGGGATGATCCAGCTGACGTGGTTCAGTAATGATGCTACTCATACGTCAGAACTTACTTCAGGGCGTTATTGGCGAGGTCCAGAAGTTTGAACTTCCAGATCCACGTAAGTTCAACTTCCCGTTTCTCCCTAATCTGTTCGTTCATCTTCTTCTCCCATCCGAAGAGCTTGATCATACGTAGTACATTCATGGCTAGGGAGTTTAAGCGGGTTATTAGGTTTTTATCAATATCAAGCCACTCACTCTCGGTGACCATTTGAACTCGTGCGTCGGTCTTCAAAATGCAATGTCTTACTCATCACTACAAGTCCCCCTGCAGTGTCGACTTACCTTCTCCATTTTAATCGTTTGGACGGACTGTATTTTGTTCGCCACCAACCCCGGCAACGGGAATAAAAGAATCATAACAGCAAGGCCAACCAAAGCACTGACGACACATAAAATCAGCATCAGTGGATGAATAAAGATCGTACCTCCATCCCAGAATGTGATATAGGAACCAAGTGCATACGCCAATCTGAAGGGGCGTATAGGGGACTAGAGTAAAGTTTTGTAAATCTCCAACGCCTCAAGTCAAAATCTTGGACCCACAAATCATCAAGAAATCGCGTCCATCCACAATATTGTTTAAATCAGTTGTAACAAGATTGTTGATTTTGCCAACGAGGTTTTCTGCGCTGGATCTCGGCGTTCTACTTGCGGTATCTTCTTGTTTGCCTTTAGCCGTGTGCTTTCCCACTGCAACAGATGATGCTGTTGTGCTAACCGCAGAAAGTTGGTCCTGTTCAGATGGGCTTCCCTCACGGCTACTTTCAACAGCAGTGCTGGATTCCACAATAGAGGAGCTGTCCGAGGCTGTAGGTGTGGGGGGCTGGGGTAGGCCTTTGTTAATGTCAGGAAGTTCTGCCTTCATACGAATCCTCAAAGCGTGCTCAAAAACGAGTTGCGTAACAATACACTCGGTACGAACGATTGAGCGTGTCTATAGCGGATGATCAGGGGCGAGGAAAGATGCAGCGAAGTTAGCTTACCGTCAAAAAAATGTACCACTGATAGATAATGGACCCTAAGAACTGGCCAGCAAAGATGTATACAATCCAGACCCATGGGCGAATTGTGGCACCTTCACCCCCATTTTCCAGGTATCTGGAGCGTATTGTTAGCTGCGAGACAATAAGCTCACTTGTAACTCACTCTAAAAGTTGGTTGATTCCGATGGGAGCAGCGAGCGTTGATACCACCTGGCGACAGATTAGTTGAGTATACAGGTAAATGACTCCGTTCCTACCCGAAGGACAAGCAATAACGTCAATAACATATACTCAGTACCTATAGGATGGAGTTTGGCAGAAAGTACTGGACAAAAAATGAAGAAGCATACGGAATACCCTCATAAGTCCGAAGAAGAGATTGCGTCTCTTTTTGCCCCCAAATGTGTCCAAGTGCTAAAGGTGCCGCGTGAGATGTAAGCGCAGCAACAATAACGGTGACATACAGGGAAATTGCGTTTTGTTAGGTTACGAGAGTAATCATAATCTGCAAGAGGTGGCAATTGATCATGGGACAAGTGGGATACTTTTTGAGCCTTGAAAACAATGGGGTCTAGCCAAATATACAGCGAGAAGAGTAACCAGGATGCCGTCTGCTCGGGATGAGGGCACTCCGAGGGGTTCTAGAAGGAGTCAGACCGAAAAAGGTATCAAGACCGGGGAAAACACACTGCTGGATCAGCGGGGATATACTGTGTGGGACATAAAAGAGGTAAGACAATACTTATTATCGTCAAGATGGAGACCTTGATCCAGAGAAGGCGGCTCTCACGCAAGTCTTCAGGTTCTTGCGTGAAAGTCAGTAATGGGTACAAATCCCGGTAGGCATATGCCGAGAACAACACAAGAAGGACAATCACGAGATGGGATGCTGCAATCCGACTGTACCTCAACCTCGTGGTCACAGAGACAAGCCCAAGCAGGGAAGCATATACCTGCCAGAAGCTGAGGGAGATAAATCGGGGGAAATCTGTTCACTTACTGCAGTTACACAGACAGCTATTTGTGAACAATCTAGGTCTTGGAATGGTGAACTTGAGCCTCGATCGTCCCCCTGCAATATTAGAGTGACTATTGCAAGTCCAAGAAATGCAATGCAGCCGAGGAATCTGGCTATCTTGAAGCCATAAATGACGGGACCTCCAAGGTCCGTGATGAGGGATGAAGCGGGAACCGAACTTTCATTTCCTCTAAATCCAGCTTCTGGAAGGCCTTGTTCTTTTGAATGGCACAGGATGCGCACGAAACATCTTTCCAATGAGCGGATGGGATATGAGGCAAAAACGATACGAAGGATAAGGAACAATGCAGACGCGCTAGCAACGTAAAGAGGTATCACGAGAGAGTTGTCCAATGCGGTGGTGGATAATTGCATGGACCCCGCGAAAGCTACAGAGCCCTTGGGCAAGATGACTTGCCAGTGCCCTGATGCCCACGACATTTTCCAAGGTGCGACACTCAGCTGCGCTTGAAAGGGAGAGAACAATGGGCTGCTTCGCGAAGTTTCAAGTATATAAGTCACCGATTGTAACTCGGGTGCGGTTGAATGACTCTTCTCTTTGGAAGACCGGGTTTGGGTCCATGTATGCGTCTGTTTGGCCGAGTTATCAGAGATTCAGGAGGGATCGACACGAAACTCAAGGGACATTAATGTGAAGTGCACCTCCGTCACAACAACCATGTCCTCGACCACGCCCGATTCCTCACGACCATCTATGTCCGACCAACCAGCACCGTCACTGGGACCTGTGCCCTTGTTTGACCGTCATCTCAAGGTTATCTCGGATTCGTACCTAAACTTCTTCTTGGAGAGGTGTGTATCAACACGCTTCCGTTGAGCCGGTTCTCAATGATCCTTGTAACATAGAAAGCGCATAGAGGAGGTTTAGTGAGCTCATCTTGTGTACCTCGCTGTCTGCGATTCTAAAGTTGTATGCGGTAGTGTTGGATCTTTACTCAAATTATACAGCAAGGTTAAGTCAATAGATAGTGGCTTGGACGATCTCACTGAGCTCAGCACGGCACGCCGTGCCTGGAGCGAAGTCATCGATAACGTTGAAAGAGGTCAGGGTGATGGCAGTTCACTTGGGCGTCTGACGAGGAACATGTCCAACAGAGGCCCAGACAAGACAGGCATTCCTGACCACTCTGACTTCTGACGTAGTCAACGCCTTGATCACACTCAAGGTACATCTCAGCTGTAGAGCCGATATTACATGGATCTGAGGTTCAACTAGGAAACGCAAGACCGAACGCGTAAACGCATCAAAGAAGACATCAGGGAGTCCATTAATGCATACACGGATTATGCTGAGAATGTCTTGCCCAAACTAAAACGTACATATCTCCGGAAGTGCCAAGAAGTGGAAGTGAGTCCCCCTATAATTATTGCGATTGCCTTCCGACCCCATCTCAGGATTACAAGGCTGCCGCTGCCGCACCACCTTCTAATGTTCAAGGTACGCCGTATCCAGAGCAAGGGGCACAAAATGTATCAAGTTCCTGGTCAAATCCAAACTTGTCTGCAAAACCAGCCGTAACTGCGCCGCAACCCCTTCGGCCACTTGATAGGAAGCCCTCAGGATCTGCGCCGGGATACCGCACACGTTCACCATCCACATCCGCTACCTTCTCAGACTTTGCTCATCATGGTAATCTGGCATACTACTGACTTCTGCCAAACCGATACTGAGACTTCACAGGCAAAAAACAGCTGAATCAGTTGATAACGTTCTTAGATAAAGGAGGAAATGTTCGGGAAACATTGGGTGTACGCTCGGAAAATCACGCACTGCGAGTTGTGCGCACCAAACGTGAAGCCGATGAGGCAGGTTAGTGTAAATTTTACTCGACGGTTTTTTCGGTAGGACTGAATCCGCCCTCCAGACAAAGAATATCGAAAAGGTGTACACTGGCTGGAGACTCTCCGTCTTCGTCGGATAAAGATCCTTGATAATGCATATGTTGTCCGTAATTCGTGTTCTTGGCTGGTGAAGCAACTCTAACGTTGGCCAAATAACAGAGCCTGGAAAACTTCATCCGTGATTATTCAAGTACAGCGAAAATCGTACTCGAAAAATATGTTGATAACCTGATGTATGCACACACCGCTTATCTCTGTGGCGTGATACCTCATCCCATACTCTAGGGCAACAAATGTGACTCAAACTCAACTATCTGAACATGCGAGGTCGGTGATTAAGAAGATTTCACCGGAAAAAGACTTGTCCCTAGCCGCCAATCAGATTCCTCGATCACTGGCATCTTTGGTTCCGAAACCTATACTATATTATAACTATAATGTCGGGGAATGTAACGATCTGATCTTTGGCGTCAGTTTAGTGGACTACGCCACATCACGAGGTCTTTCAGAGACCGAGATTCCTAGGATCGTGCAACTCTGTGTCGATGAACTTAATAAGAGGGGATTGGAGACAGAAGGCGTTTATCGAGTAGGCATATGGTCCCCTTCCCGGAAGCTTTTGTTAATGAAGGAATATAGGTCTCCGGTCGTCACGCCGTCGTACAAGACGTGAGCAACCTCTTGTTCCCGGGCCAGTTTGTTTTGACTGAAAAGGCTCGCAGTTACAGCACAAGATAGAAAGAAATGAAGCTGCTTTTAAATTCAACCCTCTTGCCGATGATGTATTTGCAGTTGCTTCGTTGCTGAAGGTTCTTCGACTCGTCAGTTACTCTATGAGGCTCTATACTGATGTCCAATTGCAGCTGTATCTGCGTGAACTTCCCGAACCATTGTTCAGGTATCCGTTGCAAGACCGGAGTGAGCACACAGAAAGCCGTAGTACGACTTCTCACCTAATTGAATGAAAAGGCTTTACTTACTCTAACTGTAGTGGAGCAGAACTCTCAGATGCGATCCAAGATCCGCAGGTTACCTGCTATCCATAGGGAGACCCTCCGAGTTGTCGTTGAACATCTCGCACGTGTTGCAGCACGGTCAGAAAAGAACAAAATGGATATCAAGAACTTGGCCATTGTATTTAATAATGTGATATTTGGCGAAGAAGAAATGCCGAAAGGTGGCGATCTTCTCAGCGTCCAACATGTGAATGTATGTTCACCCACTTTTTTGCTGTGGATGTGATCGATGGTCTTACGCCACCAGGATACGCGAATGGAGGGCTTGCTTTTGAATGCCTCTCAATTATTCGAAGACCCTCCATTAAGTAGTTCACCTCCTTTACCAGCAGTACCTGCAGGAGAGATGGCATCGACCTACCAATATGGTTCTTCTCATACGAAGGTCGCAAGTGTTCCACCTCGCCCACAGTCACCGAAACGTGAAGAAGATTTTCACCCTCTTCTTCCCCCAAGACCAACAAGCAGCATACACCCCTCACTTCGCGCCAATCCTATATCTCCTATTCGAGCAACGATGGATATACCTCCTTTACCACGATCTCAAGTCCTTGATGACGATCAGTGCCCATCACCCAGTTCTGATTCCCGAGCAGATTACCAGATAGTATCACGGCCCTCTTCATCACTGTCACAGTCTCCGCACACAGACACCGCTTCACTTTGTAGGAGCGAGTCACTGCGGACGTCATAGTCGCCTTTGATTCTTATCCATTTCTAGGAGTTTGGAGAGTCTTAGTAGCAAATTTTGTACATTATATATCAGATGCTGAGCATGGAAAAGTCCAGGCAAGATCATAGTACTGAATAGTA